>MDTB01210326.1_pt1 | contig 23232 bp, 30 predicted proteins | sample 811161 | NCBI WGS metagenome assembly MDTB01 (sample SAMN05326650, study PRJNA326480) | marine metagenome | isolation source: seawater | place: Mediterranean Sea | collected 2009
TATGAGGCTTATAAACAAATAAATTTTCAAAATGGTAATTAAGCCTATTAATGATTTAAAATAATAAACATGTCTCGGTAGCTCAGCTGGTAAGAGCGGCGGATTCATAGCCCGCAGGTCGCGTGTTCAAGTCACGCTCGAGACATTATTATCAAAGTTTTACACCTACGCCAGAATATTTATTTAATTTTATCAATGGAAGCTTTTTATGATCTTGAAAATATTTGTGTATTAGATGATGTTGATATGAGAACTTCTATATTGGCTTTAGAAAAATGTCATATTGGTATTATTTTCGTTATCAATAATAAAAATAAGTTGATTGGAACTATAACTGATGGAGATATAAGAAGAGCATTACTAGATGGTAAGGAATTGAATTCTAATGTAGAAAGTCTTATGAACAAAAACTTTTACTTTATTAATGAGAAAGATAATCTTGTCGAAGCTAAAGAATATTTAATAAAAAAAGGTTTAAGACATTTACCTGTTTTGGACCAGGAAGGATCAGTAATTAAATTATTAATTTCTAAAAACTTACCTAAAAAGAAGAATTTACCTAATTCCGTTCTTATTATGGCAGGTGGAAAAGGAAGTAGGTTAAGGCCTCAAACAACTTATTGTCCAAAGCCGATGTTACAAGTTAATGGAAAGCCTATATTAGAAATTGTTATCGAAAATTGTATTAAACATGGATTCAAAGAATTTTTTCTTTCTGTTAATTACTTAAAGGAAATCATTAAAAAATATTTTAACGATGGATCAAAATGGGGAATTAATATAAATTATTTAGAGGAAAACAAACCTTTAGGTACGGCTGGATCATTATCTTTATTACCAGCAAATCTTAAACATGATATTTTGGTGATAAATGGAGATGTGTTAACAAAGTTTAACCTTGAGAAATTATTGGAGTTTCATTCAATCCATAAAGCAACTGCAACATTATCAGTTAGAGAATATATTATGAATATCCCTTTTGGTGTTATTTACACTAATGGAGTTGATGTGACAAAAATGACTGAGAAACCTTCATATAAAAAAAATGTAAATGCAGGAGTTTATGCATTAAATCCCTCAGTTCTCAATCTTTTAAATAAGGAGGAAAAAATAGATATGCCAGAATTACTTGAAAGATTAATAACTAGCAATATGAAAGTAATTGCATGTCCTATACATGAGTATTGGCTTGATATTGGCCGACCTGAAACACTCGAAGAAGCATATACTTCTTGGGAAAACATAATATAAAATCAAGATGAGTAGTAGTTTAAGAAAAATACTTATTTGTGGTTTGGGAAGTATAGGCAGGAGATATTTGAGGATAATAAATCAAAATATGCCTGATATAAAAATAGCTGTTATGAGATCAGGTTATGGACCTTTTTGTGAAGAAGTAAAATTAATTGATCATCAGACTTCTAATTTAGAGGAGTCTATAGCATGGGGACCAGATGCGGCTATAATATCGAGTCCTGCTAATCTGCATGTTGATCAAGCAATCACTCTTGGAGTGTCTAGAGTACCTTGTTTAATAGAAAAGCCATTGGGTTCAGGAGATGAAAGTTTCGATAAATGGGAAAAAATTGTTCATCTTTCGGAGATAGTACCAATGCTTATGGGATATATTCATAGACACGACCCTTGTACGATGCTTGTTAAAAAAAAATTGGAAGAAAATCTTTTGGGTAATGTTATTGAAGCTGACTTTCATTGTGGATCATGGTTACCAAAATGGAGACCAGAAATTGATTATTTAAAATCTGTCTCTGCCAATAAAGTATTAGGTGGTGGGGTTCTATTAGAATTAAGTCATGAAATTGATATTGCAAATATGCTTTTAGGACCAATTAAACTAAAATATGCAAATCTTAAACCTTCAGGTTTACTTCCAATTGATGTTGAAGATAGAGCTTATTTAATTGCAGAGAATAGTAAAGGAGTTCTAATATCAATAAGAATAAATTTCTGTAGTGAACCTTCATCACGAAAAGCAATAATCAGGGGAGAAAAAGGAGCGATAATCTGGGATATCGCTCTTGGTAAATTGGAAATTAGAAATGATAAGGATGATATCTATCAATATAAAAACATGCTTGATAGAGATTCTCTATTTTTAATTCAAATTAAACATTTCATGGATTGTGTTTTTAATAATCAAAATCCTAAATGTTCTGTTGCAGAGGGGAAATATGCATTAGAAATTGCTCAAAGAGCAAAAGAGATTTATAAATTAAATTCTTTAAGTTTATGAATCAAAAAACTTATTGCTTTATTTTTGCCAGAGGAGGCTCTAAAGGAATTCCAAAGAAAAATATACTTCCAATAGCCGGCTTACCTCTATTAGTTCATAGCATTAATTTAGCAAAAAGATTGAAGGAGGTTGATAGGATATTTGTCTCAACTGATTGCGAAGAAATTTCTGAAATAGCCTTAGATCAAAAAGTAGAGGTAATCAAAAGGCCTTTAAATCTTGCACAAGATGATTCTTCGGAATGGTTATCTTGGCAACATGCAATAAAATATGTTGAATCTAATGATGAAAAATTTGATCGGTTTTTGAGTTTGCCAACTACTTCACCTCTTAGAATAAAAGAAGATATTGAGCGTTGCTTAACAGCATTAAAAAAAGATGTAGATTTAGTATTAACTATGGCTAAATCTAATAGAAGTCCTTGGTTTAATATCGTAACTCGTGATAAATCATCTAAATTAAATTTAATTTTTAATGAATCAAGAATAAATAGAAGGCAAGACACACCTCCTTCTTTTGATTTGACAACGATAGCTTATGTTTCGAGACCTGACTATATTATGAAATCCTCATCAATGTGGGATGGTATTGTACATGGTGTTGAAATTCCTTCTGAACGATGCATCGATATTGATAACCCATTTGATTATTCAGTAGCCAGATTATTAATGGAAAATTCTAATTTCTCTGAAAAATTTATCTAACTTCTATAAATTGGAATTACTTAATCAAACCGTTTTAATTACAGGAGCCGCAGGGAGAATTGGATCTGCTATTGCTAATCAGATTTTAGAGGATGGCGGCACTGTATTATTAACTGATATAAATAAAGCAAAATTAATAACCCTTAAAAATAAATTCTTATCTGAAGGTAAAGAAAACGTTCACATGTTTATAGCAGATATAACGACTTCAGATGGTATAGAAAAGTTATTAAAAGAATGTCTTAATGAAGTTAATAAAATTGATAGTGCCATTCATTCAGCTTATCCAACATCATCAGGTTGGGGAGCAAAATTTGAAAATATAATTCAGTCTAATTTAGATAAAGATCTCTCTATGCAATTAGGTGGAGCAATAATTTTCTCACAAATAATATTGAAGTATTTTGTTCAACAAAATAAAGGTAATTTGATACATGTATCATCAATATTTGGTTGCCAGGCTCCAAAATTTAATCACTATGAGGGTACTAATTTGACATCTCCTATAGAATACGCAGCCATTAAGTCAGGAATAATTTCGATTACAAGATGGTTAGCTAAATATTATAAAAATCAAAATATTAGAGTTAACTGTATCAGTCCAGGAGGGATATTAGATAAACAACCAATTAGTTTCATAGAAAAATATCGAGAAAATTGTACTAATATTGGGATGATAAATGCTAAGGATCTAGTTTCAACTATAACTCTTTTGCTATCATCAAAATCAAGAGCAATTAATGGACAGAATATTATTATTGATGACGGTTGGAGTCCATAAATATGAAAAAAACTGCTTTAATTACTGGTGCAGATGGATTCATAGGATCTCATTTGGTTGAATTATTAGTAAATGAAGGATTTTCTGTTAGAGCTTTTTGTATTTATAATTCAAATGGAAGTTTTGGATGGCTAGATAAAATTGATTCAAAGAAAAAAGATAAAATTGAAATAGTTTTAGGTGACATAAGAGACCCCATTTGTGTAAAAGAATACTTAAAAAATTGTGATTATGTATTTCATCTGGCAGCTCTAATAGCAATACCCTATAGCTATGTGGCACCTTCTAGTTATATAGACACAAATATCCATGGAACATTAAATGTTGTTCAAGCAGCAAGAGAATTATCAACAAAAAGAGTTATACATACCTCAACATCTGAAACTTATGGTACTGCTCAATTCGTTCCAATTACAGAAGAACATCCATTAGTTGGTCAATCACCATATGCTGCAAGTAAAATTGGAGCAGATCAAATCGCTCTTAGTTATTGGAGAAGTTTCAAGACCCCTATTACGGTTATAAGGCCATTCAATACTTACGGGCCAAGACAAAGTTCAAGAGCAGTTATCCCAACAATAATAACTCAAATACTTTCTGGTAAAAAAGAAATTGCACTAGGCTCCATAGCCCCTACAAGGGACTTTAGTTATGTAGAAGATACTTGTTTAGCTTTTTTAAAGTTATCTCAATCAAATAGTTCTATTGGAAAAGTTGTAAATTCCGCAAGTAAATATGAAATCTCAATCAAGGATCTTGTAAAATTAATAGCTGATATTATGCAAGTAAATATTAAAGTTGTTCTTGAAGAAGATAGATTAAGACCTGAATTGTCAGAAGTTGATCGTTTATTTGGAGATAACACAATGTTGAAAAATTTAACGGATTGGGAGCCTTCATACTCCGGCAGAACTGGTCTTATTAAGGGTTTGACCAAAACAATAGATTGGTTTAGTAATAGCAAAAATCTTGAAAATTTCAACTCCAATAAACATGTAATTTAGATATGACTAAAATTGGAGTTTTTAGTGGTAATAGATCAGAATATGGCTTATTAAAACATCTTATTAAAGCTATAGATTTAGATACAGATTTAGAACTTCAACTTTTCCTAAGTGGATCTCATCTTAGTAAAATGTATGGTGCAACCATCAAAGAAGTTCTAAGTGATCAAATTGAACCAAAAGCACTTATTCCATTATCAATTGATAAAGATCCACCTTCTTCGATGTCCTATTTAACAGGAGAGATGATTATCGGGTTTGAAAAAATTTTAAGAAAATTTCAACCTGATTTATTAATATTGTTGGGTGATAGATATGAAACATTTGCAGCGGCAACAACCGCACATATTATGCAAATACCAATAGTTCATATTCACGGAGGTGAAACAACACTTGGGGCAGTCGATGATAAGTTAAGACATGCAATTTCCCAATTAAGTTCTTGGCATTTTACTTCTGCACAGGCTTATAAACAGAAACTTATATCTATGGGAATAAAGGAAAAAACTATTTTTCAAAAAGGGCCTCTGATAATAGATGGGATACTAAATTGCAAAAATTTAACAAAAAAAGAATTTGAGAAGAATATTAACTTTAAATTTGAAAATAATAACCTATTAGTAACATATCATCCAGAAACTCTATCTATGGATAATGGAATAAAAGGTTTAAAATCTCTCCTAAAAGCAATTAAAGAACTTGATTGTAATGTTCTTTTTACCAGTCCAAATTCTGATCAAGGTAGTGAGGTGATTCTAAGGTTGATTTTAGAATTTGTTTCTATAAAACCAAAAAAATATTTTTTTCATCAATCTTTAGGCCAGAATAATTATATAAATGCTATGAAATTATTTGATGGAGTAGTAGGAAACTCATCAAGTGGCATTGTAGAGGCTCCTTTTATAAGGGTTCCTGTTCTTAATATAGGAAATAGACAGGCAGGTAGAATCAGATTTGGAAAGGTTTTGGATGTATCTTCAGATTTTAATGAGATAAAAAATGGACTTGATTTATTATTTAGTAATATCAAATTGCTTAAAACAAAAGAGGACATATTATTGAATTTGAAATCCCCAAGTTTAGAAATAATAAATTGGATAAACAGTCAAAGGAAATATGGATTTAAAGTTTAAAATTAAACAATTTAATAAATAAAAATAAAACTTTTTGAGTGACAGTGCTTAAAATATTTAGTCTTGATTTAATATTTAATTGGAAACCGAGAAAAATATTTTAGGTGTAATGAATTGACATTAGTCCTAACTTTTGGACCACATGTTGAGTGTTTTAAAAGATATCCAATTTAAATGATTATGGTTATGTAGCAATTAATAATTTATTTATATAACTGACGATGTGAGAATTATGAATGCATTCATTCAGTACTTTCCAGATACTCAGGTCACGATCTTAACATTACTATTAAAGTGTGACACTTTTTCCTGAATTATTTTGTTGATTCATAATATTCTTAAAAAATTTAAACTCAATAAAGTCATTAATCATTTTTACTTCATCCTTAACATGACTTTCATCTAAATTAATATTATTGAATTCTTGATTGATATCATTATTTACATTATCTTTATTAAATGTTAATGCTTTGTCTTTATTTCTATATAATCTATTATATTTTTCACTCGAAGAAATATTTAGGACTCCTCTATAAATAAGTGCTTCTTCAACCAAAATCCCAGTTATTTTTGATTGACTAATTTTATTATGTTTACAAATTTGATCAATTATATTTTGAACTTCAGCGCGTGGTAAAAACCCAATTCTTTTTCTTTGAGTGGGCATAAAAAACTTTTTTGTGACACTTGCATATATCTAGTGTTGCACTATATTAAATATAAGTCAACTTAAAACTAATGCATATTTTAATAATCCCAATTGGATTTGTTTTATGGTATTTAGCTTATGAAGCAAAGCCAATTAATAACGATGAAGCAACATTTATATGGGAAGAAGAAAAGTTAATTAAAAGGTCAAGGCTTATAAATATTCTTAAAAAGAGTTTTTAAATGAATCAGCTATAATGGCGTTAAGTTTATTAAATTTATGAATTTAAAAGAAAGAGGAGTAACCGTTGGTGATTTATTAATTGTTTCAGTAATTTTAATATCAACAATTTTTATAATTAATAAAGTAAAAGAAACAGATACGCAATCTTACCTGTATCTTAATTCTAAAGAAATTTCTACAACTAAAATTATATAATTACTGAGAGAAAGGGAATTGAATACCTTCGCCATTATAAAATCTATCTAGCATAATCTCATTACTAGCCTTACTTACTTTGCAATCAGTTAAGGTTTTAATGTTTTCTAAACAATCTTTTTTAGATTTTTTAGTTTTTATAGGTTTAGAGGACATAATAGTTAATATTCCTTTATCGTATTTATAACAATCAAGAGAGTCTTAATCCTTTATATTTATTTAATATTTGGATTTAGAGCTTCCCATTTTATATTTTCTTTTAATTCTTTAATGCTATTAGAAATAGATGCTAAATCTACTAATTGTAGTACTTGGCTTTTATTTAATCTATCTGAAGCAATAAGACTGTTAATCATCTCAAGAACGCTAGGATCATTAACATTCATTTTTATTAGAGTTGTAATAAATTTTTTCTATTTTATAGCAGGAAAAATATTAAGGGTTTGGATAATCTGTGTAAATATTTTTAAACTGATTTAATAATTATTTAATCCAGGATTAATAATAGGGTTAAAGAATGTATTAAATATCCCTTAAGAAATTTCTTATTAAATACATAATTAAAAACTTTAAAACCCAATTTTATTACTTATCGTTTAATGTAAAAGAAACTTTTAATGAATAAAAAAACATCTTCTGATTACATTAATAAAACTGAAGTAAATGAAATGATCGAAGCTGCTCTACGTAGGCATAATAGAAGATCAACTATAATATCAAGTGTTTTAGGGTGGATTTTAATTGGTGGATATTCGTTCGGATTATTTCAAGCAGTACAAAGTGTTTAATTAAAATATTAATTAGTCTGTTAAATGATAGATTTAATAAAGTTCTTCAAGCAATATGAGGGAATATATCTATACAAATATAAATGTTATTAAAAAACATTTAAATAAAAGAACCAAAAAACTCTCGAAATTAAATTGCAAATCAATAAGAGAAGAGTTTAAAGAATGGAATGATCCATTGTTTAAAAAAGAATTAATTTGGACTTTACCGGATCTAACAAGAATAGAAAGATATAACAACTTTTGTAGGTCTATAAAAAAAAGATAGGATATATTATTATTCACCCAAATGAATATTATTTATCTTTAGATAAAAGTATCCAGCGAATCCTACAATATTCAATATTAAAACAAATAGCCAAGCACCAACTGGCTGGTCAGAATCAAAATTTTTAATTTTAAGTTTAGCTTTTAACCTCTCAATGTAATTTGTCATGGTTTTAATTAAATACTAAAAATTTAATTTGCATTCTTTAAAATTTCAGATGAAAAAATTATTAATGTTTTTAAATTAAAAAAATGTGATTATTGATTAATCTTATCAACTTTACTTCTATTAATGGGATATTTAATCAATTCTCTTTTAAGATTTTTAATTAATTTAGAATAATTCATAATAGTAAATTTTCTTGTCAAGGAATGATGCCATCTCATAAAACATATTTAAAAATTACTTGCTATATTATAGACGTTAAAATTATAATAATAATATAGGGTTTATAAAGCCCAATACTTAAAAAAAAGGATTGAAACTTCATGAGTTTAAGAGTCGGTCAAGAAGCACCTAATTTCACTGCAACCGCAGTATTTGATCAAGAATTTAAAGAGATAACCCTTTCAAGTTACAAGGGTAAATGGGTTGTTTTATTTTTTTATCCACTAGATTTTACTTTTGTTTGCCCGACAGAAATTACTGCCTTTAGTGATGCATATAACAAATTCTCTGACCTAAACACTGAGATTCTTGGAGTATCTGTAGATAGTAAAAATTGTCATTTGGCCTGGATTCAAACACCAAGGAACGAAGGGGGTATTGGTGATATTAACTATCCATTGGTATCTGATTTGAAAAGAGAAATTTGCCAATCTTATAATGTTCTTAACGATGACGGAGAGGCAGATAGAGGTTTATTCCTAATTAATCCAGAAGGAATTGTTATGCACACTACAGTAAATAAAGCTCCTGTAGGAAGAAATGTTGATGAAACTCTAAGAATCCTTCAGGGCTATCAATATGTTGCAGCTAATCCTGATGAAGTGTGTCCTGCTAACTGGACTCCAGGAGAGAAAACAATGTTAGAAGATCCAAAAGGAAGTAAAGAATATTTTTCTGCCCTTTAAGTTTATATAGATAATTTTTCAACACATTTTATCTAGTTAATGAAGGAAATAGTAATATAAGAAAATCAATAAATATAAAAATATAATATTGTAGATATATAGATATTCTTTATTGTCAGGTATAGGAAGACTCCAGTCACTTAAATATGTACTATATGAAATGTATGACCATAAATAATAAAATATTTCAATTGAAAGTAAGAAAAGTAAATTTATATAATTGATATTTTCAAAATTTAAAATATCAATTATGAATACATCATTTAATATTTTATTACTAATTTCTGAATACCAAATCATTAGGGACATTATAAAATAATTAATTAATAAACCTTTTTTTATGAATAATTTTAATTTTCTAAATAGTAACAAAAAGGAAATAATTACTAAAATTAAAATTTGTTTATCAATAGTAAAATAAGTTAATAATTTATTATCACCAATAAATAAATTAATGAATATTTTCAAATTAATAAAAATATAACTAGATATAAGAAGTGAAAGTATTAATAATATTATTATTGTGATAAAAAGCAGTAAAATCGACGATACATAACAATTATTTTTTTCTTTTTTACTATTAAATTTATAAAAAGTAAAATTATTTAATGAGTTTACAATTACAAGAATCGGGCAAATTAATCCGCTTAAATAATATAATATTTTGTAAATTGATAAATTGTTGGTATTAAACAGATATAAATTTAGCCATTGTTTCTGAACAAATGGAAATATTATAACTAATAAAAAAATGATGGATAACCTTATTAGGCTATATTTAATCATCAAGATTGAGTATTTTAATTAAATATATTAAATCACACTTTTATTAGATCATAAGATATTTTTTTAAAAATATTATTCTCTATAGTTTCTCTAATTATCAAAATCTCAACTAATTTTTCTAATAATATTCTGTTATTACTTATGATATGTATGGCATTATTTAGGGATATTTTAGAAATTTTAATAATTTCACTATCTATTTTGGAATAAGTGTTATCAGCTATTGTTGATTTATTTGTGAAAAAACCATCTCCTATAGATTGTTCTTCTCTATTATCTAGTGAAATAGGACCTATTATAGAAAATCCATATTTAGTTACCATTTCTCTAACAATGGTTGTTGCAAAAGAAATGTCATTAATTGAGCATTGAGTAATTTCATTTTTACCAAAAACTACTGTTTCAGCTGCCCTACCTGCTAATGCTATTTCAATTTTAGACAATAATAATTTCTTTGAAATTAAACCACTAGATACGATATCGTCATCAGGATTGATTTTGGTATATCCACCTAAATAACCTGTTCTAGGAAGAATTGTTATTTTATCTACTGAATCTACACCGTTCCAAACTGCAGATACAATTGCTCGACCAACTTCATTATAAGCAATAATTTTTTTCATATTTGGAGATGAAATAATTGAAGTACGGAGACCAAGAGTAACTTTATCTAAAGCATTTTCTATATGAACATCGCTAATTAGTTTTGATTCTTCTCTAGCACAATGAATAGCGCTTTCATTCATTAAATTTGCCAAATCAGCTCCAGAAAAGCCTACTGTTCTTGTAGCCCAATATGACAAATCAACATTTTTTGAAAGTGGTTTTGATAAAGAATGAACTGACAGTATTTTTTTTCGACCATCTAAATCAGGTAACAAGACTTCAATTTTTCTATCGAATCGTCCTGGTCTTAGAAGAGCTGTATCTAATATATCTGGCCTGTTAGTGGCAGCAATAACAATTATTCCAGAATTATCTGCAAAACCATCTAATTCTGTTAATAGCTGATTAAGAGTTTGTTCTCTCTCATCATTACCTCCACCTATTCCAGAACCTCTTTGTCTACCTATAGAATCAATTTCATCAATAAATATTATGCAGGGAGACTTTTCTTTTGCTTTTACAAATAAGTCTCTAACTCTACTTGCACCAACACCAACAAATAATTCAACAAATTCTGAAGCTGCTATAGAAAGAAAAGGTACCCCTGACTCTCCTGCAATAGCTTTAGCTAGTAAAGTTTTACCTGTTCCAGGAGGACCAATTAATAGAACACCCTTAGGTACTTTTGCTCCTAGATTTGTAAATTTCGTTGGCTCATTAATAAATTTAATTACTTCTTTTAATTCTTCCGCAGCTTCAGGAACTCCAGCAACATCATCAAATCTCGTATCTACATCATCAATTGTGATAAATTTTGACTTATTCTTTCCAAATCCTAAAGCTCTAGAGGCGAGTTTTGAGGTGCTTCTTAATATTAAAATTATAGCTATAACAAAAATCAAAAAAAGGCCAGCTGATGCAAATGAACTGGCCGCTGAAGACTCTTTGCGACTGTTATAAATTGTTAGATCAACATTATTTTCAGATGCTTTTTCAATAATAAGTTGGTCGTTATAAAGGATAGGTACTTTTTCTTTTTGACCATTTTTGTACAAAACATCTAATTCCCTTTTTCTGGGATAGAAAAATATAGATTGTATGTTTCCCGAATCTAAATCTAATAAGAGATCAGAATAGCTTTTATTAGATTTTGAATAAGAGAAATTTGTTTTAAAGAACACTAATTTTCAATTAAATATAATAAAAGCTTAAAAGCTAAGTTTAAGAATTGCTTTATTTAAGATAAATATACTCAAATATTTGGGAGATAGCCATCGAAAGGGTATATTAATAATTGGAATTAAAAAAATAGTATGGCTGTTCCTAAGAAGAAAAAATCAAAAAGTAAGAGAAATCATAGACATGCCGTATGGAAAGGTAAAGCTGCGTTAGCTGCCCAAAAGGCGATATCACTAGGTAAATCTGTTTTAACTGGTAAAGCACAAGGATTTGTATATCCTATTGATGAGGAAGAAGGTAGCGATGAATAATTATGTTATGAACCTAATTTAAAAGCTTCAAGAATTATTGCATAGGTTGCTCCAATACGAACTTTATCAACAATTGACCAGAGATTAAAAAAACTAGAAATAGGAGATGGTCTAATTCTAATTATTAGTTCAATAATAATAATTATTATAGGCACCATGATTAATTCATTTTGACCCTCTGAGATGAATTTAGTAATAAAATTTGCAAATAAAAAATAACCTGTCAAAACTGAAATAATATTAATGGATTTTGATCTCCAGGAGGAACTTAAAAAACCAAATAATAAATTATTAAATTGATCATAAATTCTTGAAAAATTTGTTTTTTGCATCTTAAAAAGTTAGTAAAAATTTTTCAAGATAAGAATAATCAACATAATTACTATCTAACTTAGGTCCTTTAATGACCTTTGCCTGACAACCATCATTTCCCAGATTATCAATAAAACAATTTAAATCTATATCCTCTTCAATAACTGTGGGTATATTTGAAGGAACGTAAATAGTAGGGAGTTTTGCAGCTAATGATGATTTAAGTCCGGGACTAGAATCTTCAAAAACTATAGAGTTATTTCTTTTTATCCCGCTTAATTGCATTGCTTTTAAGTATGGTTGAGGATTTGGTTTATGAAATTGGACATCATCACTTGAAATAATAAATTCGAATGGATTAAATTCATTAAATAGTTGATTAGTTATTAATCCTGCTTGTTTCTTAGAACTTGAAGTTACTATAAATTGTCTTACTTTTTTTTTGTGTAATTCCTTTGTTAATCTATTAACTCCTGTTTTAAGTGATAAGACATTATTTTTTTTTACATAATTAACATAATGATATTGTTTTCTTTGATGAATCTTAATGACTTCTTGATTATTCATAGACTTATTTATTAATTTTGAATAATAAGAAATTCGATTTTTGCCTCCATTTATTTTTAATAGCTCTATATATGTAGACTTATCCCAATTCCAATTAAGATCATAATCATTAAAAGCATAATTAAAAGCTGGTAAATGAGCTTCTAATTCAGTATTTGCTATTGTCCCATCTAAGTCCCAATAAACACCCTCAAGGTAAGTCACTAAGATCTAAAGAGTAATTTTTTATTTACGAAAAAAAACAAGGGCTATTATTGCTGGGCCAGCCAAAGCTACCACTGCTAAAGGAATAAGAGTTGCCATGTAATTAACTAAGTTATGTGATACTATTTTTACAAATAAACCTTTCAACTGTACTAATACGTTACAAGATTGAATTAAATTATGGATTCATGGAGTTGCATAGAAAATTGCGGTGCTTGTTGTCGTTTTGATTTAACTGAAAGAGATAATTTATCAAGAGTATTAAATAGTAATGATATAGCCTTAATAAATTCCATGACAAGCAATGACGGTTGGTGCAAATATTTTGATAAATCAAGTAAAAAATGCAAAATTTATGAAACAAGACCGCATTTCTGTCGTGTTAATGAATTTTCAAAATCACTCAAAGGATATTTGAAAAAAGGTGATAAATTCCTAATTGATTGTTGTACACAACATATATCCTCTATTTATGGGAGAAAAAGTATTCAAATGAAGTCATTTAAAAAGGCTGTTTCAAAAAAATGAATGTTAAATTAGAAAAAGAAGGCAAAGATTTAGAAAAAGGATTTTCATCTGTTTATATAACAACATTTACTACTATATTTATTGCTGAACTAGGTGATAAAACACAAATAGCCACTCTAATGTTATCTGCAGAATCAGGAAAGCCAATTATTGTTTTTATAGGAAGTTCATTAGCATTAATAAGTTCTAGCCTCGTCGGTGTATTAATTGGTAAATGGTTATCTAATAAAATCTCTGCTAATAGATTTGCCTTTTTTACAGGATTTTTAATGATATTAATAAGTGTGTTATTAACCTATGACATTATAAAGCCCTACATATAAATGATCTTAAGTTTACTATTATCAACATTCATAACAATATTTATTGCCGAACTAGGAGACAAAACTCAGTTAGCCACTTTAACAATGAGCGGTACATCTAATAAACCTTTAGCTGTTTTTTTAGGTTCCTCAACTGCTCTTGTATTTGCGAGTTTAATAGGAGCATTAGCAGGCGGATCTATCTCTAATTTCGTACCTGAAATTATTTTAAAATCCATAGCATCTATAACTTTTTTTATCATTGGGATAAGACTATTCATAAATTCATTTACTTCAAATGAAAATGATAATAAAAGAAGTGATATTAAATAGTTTATAGATTAAAAAGAAAGATATAATATTAATATATTTATTAGTTAAATAATTCAGGGAATTATGTTTTCAACTTCTTCAATAATTGAAAAATTAAACAAGGAAGAAGGTCTGGAATTTAAAAAATTATGTAGATTATTAAAATTATCAAAAAAAACAGATAAGGAGAAATTAGATATTGCATTACGTGCTTTGGAAGATCTTGAAATAATAAACAAAAATGAAGATAATGAATATTTCAACGTTAAAGAAAGTAATCATTTAGTTGCTAAAATTAGATGTAGCAGCAAAGGCTATTGCTTTGCAGTTAGAGATAACCTTAAAGAAGATATATACATAAGAGAAAATTTACTCAATTATGCATGGAATGGAGATAAAGTTCTTGTCAGAATAATTAAAGAGGGTGTAAGAAAAAGGTCACCTGAAGGGATAGTTGATTGCATACTTGAAAGAACAAATCAAATACTATTAGCAAAAGTTGAAATAATTAAGGACGAAGTATATGGGATTCCTATTGATGATAGGATCTTATCTAAAATAAAGCTTCCTAAAGAAGATGAGAAATATAAGTATAATTCTAATGATAAAAATATTGTAAAAATAGAGATTGACTTATTCCCTATTGCTCAACAAAAAGGAGTGGGTCATGTCATAAAGCAATTAAACTTAAATGATAACGAAAAACTAGATATGGATTTCGTATTATCAAAAAGTAATATTAATAGAATAGGTAAGATACAAGATCAAAAACATACAGTTATAAAACAACAACAAAGACTAGATCTAACAAATAAAAATTCATATATGTTTAAAAGTTGGAATGCTGAAAATTCTCCAACACTTCCAATTTTCCAAGTAGACAAAAATAAAGACAATTCATATAGACTTTGGGTTCACACAAATGCAATTGCTGAGAGATTAGATCTGTGCAGTAAGAAAGGCCTAGAATTATTCCTTGATAGTTTTGAATCATTTCCCCTACTTGACAAATGGCAAACATATCTAAGTGACGAGATATGTAACTCTTCAAGATTTAATATAGGCGAAAAGAAGGAAGCTATAAGTTTGTGTATAGAATTCAGTTCTGATAATGAAATAACAAATTGGTCATTCCAATTAACAAAGGTAAGTTGTACTTTTTTAGTTGAAAGTAAACATTTAGATGCTCTTTTAACGAGGAAAAGTAGTACTCGAATTACTTCAAGAATACTTAAGCCTATTAAAGACTATATAGAGGATTTAGATAAAATAATAGAGATTTCTAGATCATTCAGGGCAAAACAAATATTGAATGGAAAAATTGAAATCCCTAAGCAAAATAGCAATATAGATTCATTAAAAGAATTATTAACAAACAATCCTGTTGACTATTCAAAGGAATATTTTGAACCTTTAGATAAAAACGATATTCAAACATACATATCTCCGTTACTATACCTAGCAAATTCAATATGGTTTAATCATTCAAATAATTATGGATTAATGAGTGCGTCATATATTTCCCAAGAATTAGATTATATAAATGTTAGTGAAATAATTAAAAATTCAGAATTAATAGATAGTGAGATTGAACTCAATGAGAATGGAACATTAACGTTTAAGCAATTAGTAGAGTTATGCAGCGATGAAAATCAAAAAAGAATTTTGTACAAACTTTTAATTAATCAATTAAGGGATAATGAAGTAAAATTGATAACAAAAGAATCAAATATTTTAGATTCGGAAAAAATTCTTTCTCCTTGGACCTTGCCAGCATATGATTTTACTAATTTAATTAATCAATACAATATTTTTAATATGATAATTAATGGTAAAAGAACTAAAAATACTAATCAAAATATTATTAATATTATGGAAAAAAATTCTTGGAAAGAGATTAATTGGGATATATATAATTCATCAATATTAAAAAATATGGATTTATTATTCAATCAACTTTTAATTGATAAAGTTAACGAATATAAAAGTAAAATAAGACAGTATAGGTTAAATATGATCAACATAAAACAAGTAAGAAAAGCAGAAAAACTTACTGGTAACACTTATACAGGATTAATAATGTCTGTACAAAGTTATGGTTTCTTTGTTGAGATAAAAGAGTTATTTGTTGAAGGTTTAGTACATGTAAGTACGCTTAGTAATGATTGGTATGAATACAGAACACGTCAAAATATTTTAATAGGAAGAAAGTCAAAAAAATCCTACAAAATCGGAGATATAATCGATATCAAGATTATTAAAGTAGATATTCTTAAATATCAAATAGATCTTGAACTTGTTTAAAGATCAATAGATAATTATTATACAAATTTAATTTAAACAATTCCAAATGTAATTTACATTAAATATGAATTATAAAAATAAGAAAATAATATTAAGTATTTTTTTTATATTATCTATACAAGTTTTATTGTTAGTAAACAACAGGCAAAAAACTTCTTTTAGATATTTTATTTGGAATGTTGAAGAGATAAGTATAGGTAGATTAGTATTTATATCTTTTATTTCAGGTTTATTAATTAGTTCTTTATTAGACAAAACAATAATTAATAATGCTGGAACATATCAAAAAAATGAAGAATATATTAAAACATCTATTGAGAATGACACTTCATTTAACAGAGAAGATAGTAATGAAATCAATGAAATTCCGCCTGAGAGAGATTTACGAGATACTCAACCAACAATATCTGTTAATTACAGAGTTATTAAAGATAATAGTGATAATGAAAGTGATGATAGCAAACAGATATCAAAGAAACCGAAATACCAAGATGATTGGAATAATAAGGATTTAGAATGGTAAAATAAAATTTGTTAGAAATACCTACATAAATAGCTATAATTTATTTAATGACATTTTATCTCTGATTTACTTTATGGAAGAAAACATAAACTCTATAAATGAAAGTAGAATGAATGAAGAAAAACAGCTAAATAATATTTCTGATGAAAATAATGGAAAAGTTCAAAAAGATTTAATTAATAAGGTTCCAGCAGAAAATGAAGTAAATCCTAAAAATCAAAATATAAACTCAGTAACAAATAACGAAAGTGATCTCAAAAAAGCTGTCGATACCACCTCTGATGAAATAAAAATAAAGCCAAAAAAAGAAATCCCTATTGAGAAAAAACCATTTAATGAATTTATAAACGATCATTTATTACCATCCATAACTAATGAAATTAAAAAAAGAGGATTTGAAGTTAGTGACATTAATCTTAAAAACACCACGAGACCAATTGCAGGAGACAAATGTTGGGTTATTTTTTGTGAGATAAAAGAAATCTGTAACTTTTGGATTTCATTTGAGAAAGATGATCTAAGCTCATTAAAAAGCATTTCCCTATGCAAATCAGATCAAAAGCCAAGTGTTATTGAATCTTTTTTAATTGATGAAAAAAGAATTACTCTAAAATTAATTATTTCCAGAATTCTTCAAAGATTGAATGGACAGAAATTAATAGGAATCAACTAAACTATTGAAAGAATAACACCTAGTTAACTTTTCCCTCGAAAATACAGAAAATAGTAAATAATAGTATTAATAAACAAGTTTAAGATGTCTCAATCAACTATTGAATCTATAAATAAGAAAGAAAGAAATAATGGGAAGGTACCAGCTAAAGAAACAATTCTATCCCCAAGATTCTACACAACAGATTTTGAGGCAATGGAAAATATGGATTTGTCGATTAATGAAGAGGAATTGGAAGCTATTTGTGAAGAGTTTAGGAAAGACTACAACAGACACCATTTTGTAAGAAATAGTGAATTTGAAGGTGCTGCAGAAAAACTAGATCCTGAAACAAGAGCACTATTTGTTGATTTTCTTGAAGGTAGTTGTACATCAGAATTTTCAGGTTTTCTATTATATAAAGAGTTAAGTAAAAGAATAAAGGTCAAAAATCCACTTCTTGCAGAATGCTTTGCTCATATGGCCAGAGACGAAGCTCGACATGCTGGCTTCTTGAATAAATCAATGAATGATTTTGGATTACAGTTAGATTTAGGGTTCCTAACAGCTAATAAAGATTACACTTATTTTCCTCCAAGAAGTATATTTTTCGCTACTTATTTATCAGAAAAGATTGGTTATTGGAGATATATAGCAATTTATAAACATCTAGAAAAGAATCCAGATAGCAAAATTTTTCCACTCTTTAATTACTTTGAAAATTGGTGTCAAGACGAAAATAGACATGGTGACTTCTTTGACGCACTGATGAAAGCACAACCAAGAACTGTCAAATTTTTAAGTCAAAAAATAACTATTGGAGGATCAACCTTTACACATCCACTATTTGACTATTTCCATAGGTTTAGATATTTCTTGAACAATCTTCCCTTGGTTTCTAAATTATGGTCTAGATTTTTTCTACTTGCTGTTTTTGCTACAATGTATGCTAGAGACCTTGGAGTCAAAAAAGATTTCTACAATTCTTTAGGATTAGATGCTAGAGATTATGACCAGTACGTTATTAATAAAACAAATGAAACTTCTGCTAGAGTTTTCCCTGTAGTATTAAATGTTTATGATAAATCTTTTTATGGGAGACTAGATAAAATAGTTGAAAATAATAAAATGCTTTATCAAATAGATAACAGCAATAATAATAAATTATCTAAACTCATAAAAAAATTACCCACTTATTTAGCTAACAGTTATGAATTGTTGAGACTATACTTATTAAAACCTCTTAAAAGCGAAGATTTTCAACCATCTATCAGATAATCTGACCTTAATAAGAACTAAATTTATAAGGTTAAAATGGTATCTTCGATTATCCAATCCAGTGGCATTAGATTTGGTGAATGTAATAAACAACTTTTAGAAGAAGTTATATTCTACGGGATATCACTTGGTGCTGATTTTATAGAATTATTTATTGAAAATTCTGATAATTCAAGTGTTTTAGCAGAAGAAGATTTTATTACTAGTGTTAGTCCATCCTTTGGAAAAGGGGCTGGAATAAGAATATTTAAAGACAAAAGAGATGGTTTTGTGAGTACTAATGACCTTTCAAAAAATGGATTAATGAGATCGGTTTCTCAGGCGATAGAAATGTTAGATATTTCTAAAAAAACTAATAATTTGATATTTGATGGACTTAAGAAACTTAAAGATTACAGTAAGTCAAAAATTGATTGGCTTAAAGAAGTGCCAACTATAAACGAAGTAAGCGATAAATTATTATGTAGCACTAAATCTTTAAAAAAGGATAAGAAAGTATTAGTTAGAAAAAGTAGCTACTCAAGATATTGGCAGGAGGTAATAATAGCTTCGAGTGACGGAACTTACGCTACAGATATTAGATTGCATCAAACGGTGGGACTTAACATAATTGCTAACGATGCTCAATATAGATCAAACGGAAGTAGAAGATTTGGATCGCACGGCATTCCAAATGACTTTAGATTATGGGATCATGAAAAAGCAGCAAATGAAGTTTATGAAAGTTCAATGCATATGTTGTATGCGGATTATGTTCAGGCTGGACAAATGCCAGTTGTCTTAGCAAATAAATTTGGTGGTGTAATATTTCATGAAGCGTGTGGTCATCTACTTGAAACCACGCAGATTGAAAGAGGAACAACTCCTTTTAGTAATAAGTTAAATGAAAAAATAGCACACGAATCTGTAACAGCAATTGATGAGGGTCTTTCTGAAGGATCATTTGGATCTTTATCCATTGATGATGAAGGAATGGAACCAGAGAAATCGATTCTTATTAAAGATGGCATATTGAAAAAGTTCATATCTGATAGAGCAGGTGAATTAAGAACTGGGCATAAAAGAACTGGAAGTGGTAGAAGACAAAATTATTCTTTTGCAGCTGCATCAAGAATGAGAAATACCTACATAGCTAAAGGTGAATACACTAAAGATGAATTAATAAATAGTATTAGCGATGGCCTCTACTGTAAATCAATGGGTGGTGGAAGTGTTGGAGCGACAGGCCAATTTAATTTTGCTGTAGAGGAAGGTTATTTAATAAAGAATGGTAAATTAACCAAGCCTGTAAAAGGTGCAACATTAATAGGGGATGCAAAAGAAGTCATGCCTAAAATATCTATGTGTGGTAATGATTTAGAATTAGCTCCTGGTTTTTGCGGCTCGGTTAGCGGTAGCGTCAATGTAACAGTAGGTCAGCCACATATAAAAGTTGATTCAATAACCGTAGGTGGCAGATAAAAATGAATGCTAAAGAAATAACCGCTCAAATAAGAAAAGCAGCAAATATATTAAATATTGATAAATGGGATTACGGGGCGAGTTTCTCTAATGATTATTCTGTTCAAGTTGATAGAGGAAAGGCAAAACAATTAAAAGCATCTCAAAAACATGTAATAACATTGAGAGTTTGGAATAAGAAAAACCTAGTGGGAATTACTACAACAAGTGATCTTAGTGAAAGAGGCATTAAGAAGGCTTTAGAGCAAGCATATATTGCTTCTGAATTTGGCAATAGAAATGAATTTACTGATTTTTCTCCTTCAGCCAAAGATCCTATACAAGTAAAAGAAGTTGATAAAAAAAATCCATTAGGAATAAAAAAACTTCTTACCATTCTTAGAGAAGCCGAATCGAAGCTTATTGAAAGTCATGCAGCTATTAAATCTATTCCATACAATGGTTTATCAGAAAGTTTTTACGAAAGAATTTATGCCAATAGTGATGGTGCTTTTCGAAATCATAGTAAAAGTCAAGCAGCTCTTTATTTATATGCTAGAGCTGAAGAAAAAGATAAAAAGCCCCGTAGTTCAGGTTCAGTAAAGCTTGGTTATGGAGTTGACGACATTGATATTGAATCATGTATTAAAGAAGCTTCAAAGAAAACAGTTGCTCATTTAGATTACTCATCAATAAAAACTGGTAAGTATTTAGTCTGTCTATCACCTGATGCTTTTCTAACAATGGTAAATGCGTTTAGTTCAATATTCAATGCAAGAAGTATTATTGACGGAGTAAGTCTTTCAAATAAAAACTCCATTGGTGATTTAATATCAATTCCAGGTTTGAATATCTATGATGATGGACTAAATGAAAAAAATATATCTTCTGCACCATTCGATGGTGAAGGGACTCCAACAAGAAAACTAAGCATAATTAATAAAGGAATATTAGAAAACTTTCTACATTCAGAATCAACTGCAAGAATTTTTAATACATTACCTACTGGACATGCAGGACTTGGTTCCAAAGTCTCAGTTTCACCAGATTGGTTAGTAGTTGAAAGATCAAATGATTGTTCAGACTTAAATAAGTCATTGGATTACAAAAATTATGAAGGAGAATTTGTATATATTGAAGAACTTAACGCTATTCATGCAGGAGTTAAATCTAGTCAGGGATCATTTTCTCTTCCTTTTAATGGCTGGCGTTACAAAAACGGGGATAAATGTTCAATTGAATCAGCCACTGTAGCAGGAGACATCAAATATCTTCTAAAAAATATAATAAATATTGAAAGTGAAGAAGAATTAACTACTAGTGGAATTTCGCCACATGTATGGATTAATGAATTATCTATAACTGGTGACGAGTGAGAATTATATTTTGGGGTACTCCTGAATATTCAGTAAAAAGTCTTGAAGTATTAAATAATTCAGATCATGAAATTCTTGCCGTAATTACTCAGCCTGATAAAAAAAGATCTAGAGGGAATAAATTAATTCCATCTCCAGTAAAGGAATATGCAACTAAGGAAGGTATTCCAGTTTTTACACCAGAAATAATTAAAGGTAATATTGAATTTATAAGTAAACTGAAAGAATTATCTTCTGATCTGTTTATTGTTATTGCATATGGAAAAATATTACCCAAATCAATATTAGAAATTCCTAAATACAAGTCATGGAACGCCCATGCATCATTACTGCCAAGATGGAGGGGTGCTGCACCAATACAATGGTCGATATTAGAAGGTGATGAATATACTGGTGTTGGAATAATGAAAATGGAAGAGGGATTAGATACTGGCGACGTATTAGTTGAAAAACAAATTAAAATTACGAATGAAGAGAATCTTAAAACATTATCGATAAAATTAAGTAATCTTTCATCAGAGTTATTTTTGAAAGCAATATCCGAAATAGAAAAAAATAAAAAAGCAAATTTTCATCATTTACTTACCAAACAAATAGATTTTCAAAGAGAATTAAAATATGCAAGAATGATAAATAAATCAGATTACATAATAAATTGGAAAAACACATCAACTAATATTTATAGAAAAATAAATGGTTTATACCCACGAGCTAGTACAACATTTAAAAAGAAAAATCTTAAAATAATTAAAATTAAAATCTTAACGTCTGATGAAAGAGATAATAAAAACAATTCATTTTTAAATAATAAATTGAAACCAGGATTTATTATTGGCCTTATAGAAAATGAAGGAATTGTTATATCCACAAAAACTGATCCGATTCTAATATTAGAAGCAAAATTAGAGGGTAAAAACATATCTAGCCAAAATCAGTTAATACAACAATTAAACCCTTTTATTGGCCAAAAATTTTCAGATTAAGTTATTAGCTCTCTTTTGGAAAATCCCCAAATAAATGCAATTAATATCAAAATATAAAAACAATAATCTGGAAGAACTGTCTCTGCAATTAATGTATTCAATAGGAGCTTTATCCCAACAATTAAAATAGCTATGTAACCAGCTGTTTCTAATCTTAAAAATTTTTCTAAAAGTCTAAGAAATATACCAGAAGTAAATCTTAGAGCTAATACACCTATAATTGCTCCGAAAATAATAAGAATATATTGATCACTAATGGCAACAGCTGTTGTAATACTGTCGATTGAAAAGGCAAAATCAGTTAAAGAAAGTAAAGCAACAATCCTGAAAAATTTAAAATTATTATTTGTTTCTATATTGTCTGAAACTTCGGTTTCGGATTCACCGCTTATAAAGACATTTGAAATAAATAAATAAATAAGATATAAACCTGCAAAGATTCGAATTATTATAAATTTCAGAAGAATATTAGATAAA
>MDTB01043755.1_pt1 | contig 23223 bp, 16 predicted proteins | sample 811161 | NCBI WGS metagenome assembly MDTB01 (sample SAMN05326650, study PRJNA326480) | marine metagenome | isolation source: seawater | place: Mediterranean Sea | collected 2009
ATGGGATATGCAGCAAAAACAGAAAGGTATAATTACATTGAATGGATTAAAATGAATTCGGGTGATAAAGTTGGTAAAGAATTTTTTGATAGGAAGAAAGATCCTTACGAAACTATAAATTTAGTTGAGGATAGTCAATACACTGAAACTATAGCTTTTCTTGCGGAAAAACTTTCTGCAAGGATAAATAATACAGATCATAATCACGCATTTAAAAAAATTGATTGAGTAATTAAAAAAATCTAGAAAAAATTCAAGGCATTTATTATTTTAACATGTTTGATTTATTTTCATTTTTTTCTGGATACTCTACTCTTAACTGGAAACTACTGACTAATTTATCTATAATTACTCTTTTTACAATTTGAATATCTTTTAAAGTTATAGTTGCGTCGATAAATTGATTTTCCTCCATTAGTCTTGAAGTTACCCTCTCAACCAACTGCCTTATATTTTCGAGATTTGGAGTTTTTAGGCTTTTACTTGCTGCTTCAATACCGTCAGCAATCATAACTATTGATGTTTCTTTACTATGTGGCTTAGGGCCAGGATATTTGAAAGTTTCGATTTTAACATTTTTATTAATCAATGACTGTTTATGAAAAAAGTAAAGTACAGTTGTAGTTCCGTGATGACTTTTAATAAAATCAATTATTCTATCTGGAAGATTAAATTTCTTAGCTAATAATACTCCATTTTTGACATGCTCAATTATTATATCTTTACTTTCAACTGGTTCTAAATTATCGTGTGGATTATAATTGGATTGATTTTCACTAAAAAATACAGGGTTTTTAATTTTTCCAATATCATGATAGAGTGCTCCTACTCTAGTCAATAATGTGTTAGCGCCAACCGCATTTGCTGCTGTTTCAGCTAAATTTGCAACTTGAAGAGAGTGATGAAATGTTCCTGGTACTTTGTTTTCAAGTTCTCTTAAAATTTTATTATTCGTGTCTGTAAGTTCCAATAGTGAAGCGTCTGAAACCAATCCAAATAATTTTTCAAAGATGTACGTTAATGGTTGAACAAATAAAGTTGCAAAACAATTTAGTGTAAACATTAACAAAATCTGCAGATTAAAATTTGTAAAATTTCCGTCACTTATTAATACAAATGCGAGATATGAAAAAATATATAGCAGATATATTATTCCAACTGATGTAAATAGTTTTGCTCTTCTGTACAAATCATCACTCGTAAGTGATGCAAAAATCCCAGTTACCATGTTTAAATAAATAAACTCGTGAGAGTTTGGAACCATAAAAGATATTATCAATAATGTTATAATTATTGAAATAAAAGCAACAATTTTGTCAAAAAAGCTTTTTATTATTAATGGTAATATGCACAAAGGAATAGCATACACATATTGAATATTAAGGCCATTTATAAATTTTGTAAGTAATATTATTAGCAGAGACAATATAAATATGAACGCTAACCTCTTATTGTTATTAAAGACTTTAAACCTTAGTCTTTTTAAAAACAAAAAACTTAACAGTATAGGTATAGAAACTAAAATTGTATAACCAAAGATTATTAGTGGTTTACTAGAATTATTCCACGTTCTTGACGCATACTCTAACTTCAATTGATTAAGCATATTAAGCTTATCTTCTTTAACAATTTCCCCTTCTGCAATAATTCTTGTGCCTTTACTTATAAAATCTTTAACTGGATTGATTTTTTTAATAGCATCCTCGAGCATACTGTTAGTTAATTTTTCGTCAATAAATATGTTAGGTTTTATTAAAGATTTAATAAAAATAATTTCATCATAAGTGAAGGAACTGTTTATTTGCAAAAAATTATCTATTGTTTTTCTAGCTTCAGTTGTACTGTAGAAGCTATTAATATCAACATCTTTTTTACTTGTGTCGGTAAAAAATTTGTATGACTCATTTTGATTAATAAATTCATCATCAATTATTCCAATTTCAAATAATTCACCGATTTGTATTCGTACAGTAACAATACTTGAATTTAAATTTACGTTAGATGAATATTTACTAAAATAGTTATCGAAATTCTCAATAGAAAAATTATAAATATTATTTTCCCTAAGAAGAAATTTTGTAGATTTTTTCTTTATTTCATTTATTTCTATTTCAAATTCACTTTGTGATTTTTTGATTGTAAAATCAAATGGGGCGAGCAATGTGCCATATTGCCAGGGCTTGCTTGGTTGAATTTCATATTTAAAACTCGAAGCTCTTGGAAATACTCCAACGATAATTACTACAAGTACAGTGAATAATATCGATTTATACAGTAAATCTTTATAATTTTTGACCACAGTTATGTCGAATATATATCAAAAAAATGTGTTAAAAACTTTCAAGTAAGTCCTTATATTTTTTAAAATTTACTGAATCTCCAATTGTTCCGTAAATATTTTTTAGTGTTGTAATGGCATCAATATTTTTTGGATTGATTGAAACTAATTTTTCTAAATATGGAATAGCCTCTACAAACAATTGTTCTCTTTTGACTTTTAATTCGTCATATTTTCGATTATCTGCAGACGATGTCCCTAATGAATTCATTTCTTCAACTATTGATGATTCTCCATCCAAAATCGATGAAGCAATATTTAAGTAAGATGCTTCATATAAAGGGTCAATTTCGATTGATTTCTTGTAATAATCAATTGCAATAGATCTTTTACCTTGGTTGGCATTAACTACACCTAAATTGTAATATAGTATCGCATTGTTTGGGTCTTGTTCAATTGCTTCTTGCATTAATTCTGCAAATTTTAGTTCATCACCAAGTTTAATGTATAGGTCCGCTTCAGTTAGAATCAAATTAATATCTTTAGGACTAATTTCTCGGGCATCTTTGATTGCCTGCATAGCTAATACATTTTGCCCTTTACTTATATAAATTAAAGATATATTTTTTACAATTTCCGGTAATCTAGACTTGGTGATTTTTTCTCTTAAATTTGTATATTCTTTTGATTTTTTATACAAATCATAAGTTGTTACATCGACTTCTATTTCCTGACCAGTAGCAATTTCTGTCACAAAATATTTAGTAGTAATTCCCTCATATCCAATTGATTTTAATTTTAAATAATATTCAAGTGCATTGTCATAATCTAAACCATTGACTGCGCTTGAAGCTGCATAAAATAAATAATCAATATTATTTTCTTTGTCTAGCGAATATGCAAGATATAATATTTTAGAAGCATCCTCGTATTTTTCCTCATTATTTAAGTTAACGGCAAAATTAATCATGTCATTTGTTAAACTAATTTCATTTTGATTGATAAGTGTGGTGTATTTATTTAGATTGGAGTTTTTTTCTGTATTCTTTGATTTATTGAATGACTCCACCGCTTTATTGAAATTATTTAATTTTTGGTTAGAAAGACCTAACAAAAAATAATAGTGGGATTTATATTTAGGCTCTGATGATAATAATAATTTAGAATTGGATTCTAATAAATTTAATGCTTCATTTACATTTGAAAATTTTTCCTCAGCATTATCTAAAAGTTTTTGAATTAATCGTAGTTCTTTCTTTTGTGCAGAAAGATTTAGACTCACAAAAATTATAAATATCAATAATATAAGTTTTCTTATCATATTTTAATTGTTTTCCTCAATAGTAACGTTTAAATCGTCCACATCTTGTATGTCATCATCGTCATTCATCACTTTAGCTACAGCAGCAATTGAATCATCCTGTTTAATATTAATAAGTTTTACCCCTTGTGTTGCTCTACCCATTACTCTCAATGTCTCAACTCCCAGCCTAATTGCAATTCCTGAGCGATTAATAATCATTAAATCATCAGAATCAATTACGTTTTTAATTGAAACTAAATTACCTGTTTTTTCTGTTACCGAAAGAGTTTTAACACCCTTTCCACCCCTGTTTGTGATTCTGTAATCCTCAAGTTTAGACCTTTTACCATAACCATTTTCCGAAACTACTAAAATATCTGTGTCCAAATCGTTTACAGCTACCATTCCAACCACCTCATCGCTAGCATTACTTAATTTAATTCCTCTAACTCCAGAAGCATTTCTACCCATCGGTCTTGTCTTGCTTTCTTCGAAACGTATTGCTTTTCCTGATTTAACAGCAAGAACTACCTGTGATGAACCTGTAGTTAATTTTGCTTCTAATAATTCATCACCCTCTCTGATTGTAATAGCGTTGATTCCATTAACACGAGGTCTTGAATACTGCTCTAGTGATGTTTTTTTGACTTGACCTTTTTTAGTAGCCATAACTACATAATGATTATTAATATAGTTTTCATCTTTCAAGTCTTGTGTACAAATAAAAGCCTTTACTTTATCGTCTTGTTCAATACTAACAAGATTTTGAATTGCTCTTCCCTTAGATGTTTTTGAACCTTCAGGAATTTGATAAACTCTTAACCAAAAACATTTGCCTTTTTGTGTGAAAAACAACATGTATTGATGATTAGTTCCAATGAATAGATTTTCAAGAAAATCTTCGCTTCTGGTTGTAGATGCTTTTTGACCAACACCTCCTCTATTTTGTAATCTGTATTCAATAAGTGGAGTTCTTTTAATATATCCTGCATGTGAAATTGTTATTACTACTTTTTCATCAGGTATAATATCTTCAACTCTAAAGCTTCCTCCAGCATAGTCAATTGCAGATCTTCTTTCATCACCATATTTATTTTTAATTTCATGCAATTCGTCTTTTATGATTTGCATCCTTCTAATTTTCTTCTCAAGAATATCTTTTAAGTCTTCAATAGTTTTTTGTAATTCATCATATTCAGATCTTAATTTATCTTGCTCTAGTCCTGTAAGCTGCCTTAACCTCATTTCCACAATAGCCTTTGCCTGAACATCAGATAAGTTGAACTTCTCGATTAATTTTGATTTTGCTTCCTCGGCATTATTGGATGATTTGATTAATGATATTACTTCATCAATATTATCAGAAGCGATTATCATACCCTCCAATATATGTGCACGTTCTTCAGCTTTTTTTAGTTCATATTTGGATCTTCTCGTTACAATTTCATGTCTGTGATTTACAAAATGAGAAATCATATCCTTTAGATTTAACATTTTAGGTCTTCCATTTACTAAAGCAATGTTGTTAACACTAAATGATGATTGCAAAGCAGTGTACTTATATAACATATTGAGAACAATATTGGGAATTGCGTCCCTTTTAAGAATATAAACAACTCTCATTCCCTTTCTGTCTGATTCGTCTCTTATATTTGATATGCCTTCAATCTTTTTATCATTCACAAGCTCTGCAGTCTTTCTAATCATTTCAGATTTATTAACCTGAAAAGGGATTTCTGTTACTACAATACATTCTTTACCATTGATTTCTTCAATCTCAGCCTTACCTCTTATTACTACTCTTCCCCTTCCGGATTCAAAGGCCTCCTTCACTCCATCGTAACCATATATTATTCCACCAGTAGGAAAGTCTGGTGCTTTAACAAATTGCATAAGTTCTTCAATGCTTATTTCAATATTATCAATATAAGCTATAGTACCGTCAACTATTTCACTTAAATTATGTGGTGGCATATTAGTTGCCATTCCTACTGCTATTCCAGATGCACCATTAACAAGTAAATTTGGAACCCTTGTTGGTAATACTGTTGGTTCTTTAAGTGTATCGTCAAAATTAAGTTGATGCTCAACAGTATCTTTATCAATATCTGCCATCATGTCTTCAGATATTTTTTTCATTCTTGCTTCAGTATATCTCATGGCGGCAGGACTGTCACCATCAATTGAACCAAAATTACCTTGACCATCAACCATTAAATATCTCAAACTCCATGACTGAGCCATTCTTACCATCGTATCATATACAGAAGAATCACCATGAGGATGATACTTACCCAAGACTTCACCCACAATCCTTGCCGATTTCTTATATGAAGAATTTGATCGAATTCCAAGTTCGTGCATTCCATATAAAACTCTTCTATGCACAGGCTTTAATCCGTCTCTGACATCTGGCAGTGCTCGTGACACAATGACTGACATTGAATAATCAATGTAAGCAGATTTCATTTCTTCTTCTATGTTGATAGGAATGAGTTTTGTTTCTAATGACATTTATATTTATTTAGTGTTAATACTAAATTACGCAATCAACCAGATAAAGAATAAACTAAATAAGCCTATTATTACTATTTTATTAACATTTTAATCAAAAAAACATGTTATTTTATTTGTAATTAAAAAATTTTTTTGTCTATTAGATATGAATTTAAAAACTGGCTCGGTTTTTGAAAAAGTAGTTATATGGATGATAATTTTTCAGCTAGGGTTAAAGACGTTATAACATACAGTAAAGAGGAAGCTTTACGCCTTGGTCATGAATTTATCGGTACAGAACACCTTATGCTTGGTTTAATTAGGGACGGAAATGGAAAAGCAATTTCAATACTCAAGGCCTTAGATATAGATATTGATTATTTGAGAAAAAAAATTGAACTCCTCAACCCTGCAAATCCAAAGAGTGACACGGAAACGATTAGTAAATCTAATTTACATTTGACTCGTCAAGCCGAGAGGGCATTAAAAACAACTTTTTTAGAAGCAAAATTATTTCAAAGCAACTCAATTAATACTGCACATTTATTACTATGTATTTTAAGAAATGAAAATGATCCTATTTCAAAAATATTAAACAAACTGCAGGTTGATTATGAGACAGTAAAAGACCAATTCAAATTTATGTCCGTTGATTCAGAAGAAGATTTTACTTCCATGCCTACCTCAGACGCGTTCCCTGAGGAATCACCTGAAGAAGATAGTAAAAGAGGTGTTTCATCATTTTCATCGGCAGCAGATGACAAAAGAAAAAAGAAATCTAGTACTCCAGTACTTGATAATTTCGGAAGGGATTTAACAAAAATTGCCGGTGATGGCAATATGGACCCTGTTATTGGTCGAAACAAAGAAATTGAAAGAGTTTCACAAATTCTTAGTAGAAGAAAAAAAAATAATCCTCTTTTGATTGGTGAACCTGGGGTTGGTAAATCCGCTATTGCCGAGGGCTTAGCTTTAAGAATTATACAAAAAAAAGTTTCAAGAGTTTTGTTCAATAAAAGAGTTGTAACACTTGACCTAGCGTCATTAGTTGCTGGAACCAAATATAGAGGGCAGTTTGAGGAAAGAATGAAAGCTGTAATGAATGAATTAGAAAAAAATTCTGATATAATTCTTTTTATAGATGAGATTCACACTATAGTGGGTGCTGGAGGAGCTACTGGAAGTTTAGACGCGTCAAATATGTTTAAACCTGCTCTTGCAAGAGGAGAAATACAATGTATAGGAGCTACTACACTTGATGAGTATAGACAACATATAGAAAAAGATGGAGCCCTAGAAAGAAGATTTCAAAAAATCGTAATTGAACCCACAACTGTGGAAGAAACCATTGAGATTTTAAAAAATATAAAAGATAAGTATGAATCTCATCACAATGTTAATTATACCGATAAAGCTATTGAAGCCTGTGTAAAACTTACTGATCGATATGTTAGTGATAGGTTTTTACCAGACAAAGCAATTGATGCCTTGGATGAAGCAGGTTCAAGGGTTCAAATAACAAATGTTGATGTTCCTGAGAAAGTCATATCAATTGAAAAGGAACTTGAAATTGTTCGTAAAAAGAAAAATTCAGTTGTAAAACGTCAAAAATATGAAGAAGCTGCCAAGCTTAGAGATGATGAAAAAAACTTGGAAAAGCAACTTATTATTGCTCAAGACGAATGGAAAGAAGAACAAAACTTGAATAGAAAGAAAGTTGACCACAATGATATATCAGACGTTGTTTCAATGATTACTGGAATCCCTGTAAGTAGCGTAAAAGGAGGTGAATCAAAAAAACTAGCTAGCCTTGAATCCATATTAAAAGAAAAAGTCGTTGGACAAGAAAATGCCATATCCATTGTCTCTAAAGCAATTCAAAGGAATAGAATCGGGTTAAAAAATCCAAATAGACCGATTGGATCCTTTATTTTTTTAGGACAAACTGGTGTTGGAAAAACTCAGTTAGCTAAAGTTCTTGCAACTGAATATTTTGAAAATGAAAGTTCTCTAATTCGCTTGGATATGAGCGAGTATATGGAAAAGTTTTCAACAACAAGATTAATAGGTGCTCCGCCAGGATATGTTGGATATGAAGAGGGGGGGCAATTAAGTGAAAAGGTCAGAAGAAAACCATACTCCGTAATTCTTCTAGATGAGATTGAAAAAGCGCACCCTGATGTATTTAACATGCTTTTGCAAGTTTTAGACGATGGATATCTTACAGACTCTCTTGGTAGAAAAGTTGATTTCAAAAACACAATTATAATTATGACTTCTAATATAGGAGCAAGAAAAATTAAAGATTTTGGTTTAGGAGTTGGTTTTGACACTAATGCCAAAAAATCTCAAGAAGACATTCACAATAAAAGTGTAATTAAAGATTCTTTAAAGAAAACATTTGCTCCTGAGTTTTTAAATAGAATAGATGATGTTGTAATATTCAATTCTCTTTCTAAAGATGATTTGTATAAAATCATACTCATAGAAATTTCAGATTTAGAAAAAAGAGTCAAACAATTAGGATACACAATCAAGCTTTCTGAAAAAGCTGTTGATTTTTTAATTGATAAGGGATTCGATAAACAATACGGGGCAAGGCCACTCAAAAGGTCAATTCAGAAATATATCGAAGATAAAATGGCTTCAAAAATATTAAGAAAAGAAATCAGTTCTGGTTCTTCTCTCAAATTTAATTGGGATGGTAAAAGCGACAACCTGGATATAATTATTCAAAAAAAACAAACCACAAATTCTTAGATTTTAATAATTATTATTTAAATTCTGGAATTCTATTTAAAGCTAAATTATTTTAAAATATTATTGATAGGAAATTGAAAATCAGTTAATTTGTAATTTCATTGTATGATTGTTATAAAATTTGGCGGGTCTTCAGTTTCAAACTCTAAGAATATAGAGCGTGTATTGAATATTATAAAATCAAAGAAAAACCCATGTGTAGTTGTGGTTTCTGCAATCGGAGGTGTAACAAATTTATTAAATGAATCAAGTATTTTAGCGGAAAAAGGTAAAAAGTCGTATTTAAATAAAGTAGATTTAGTAGAGAAGAAACACTTAATTATAATAAAAAAATTATTAAGTGGAAGCATTAAAGAATCTGCTATTAATGATATAAAAAAACTTATTACTAATCTAAAAAAAATATTAGAAGGAGTTTTTATGATTGGTGAGAGATCTATTCAAACTAAAGACTCAATTTTAAATTTCGGGGAATTATTATCGTATCAATTACTCCACTCTGTTGCAACACAAAAAAATATTGATGCTAAAAAGAAAAATACTGAAGAATTAATTGTTACTTATTCTGAAAAAAAAAATTTGATTTTTGATTATGAAAAGACAAAATTTTTAGTTAAAAATTATTTTAAAAAAAATAAATTCAAATTTCTTATTGTTCCTGGTTTTGTTTCTAAAAATTCAAAAAATAAACCTTCAAACCTTGGAAGAGGTGGTTCGGATTTAACGGCCTCATTACTTGCCAATATTTTAAATGCTGAAAAACTTGAGATTTGGACTGATGTTAGTGGAATGTATACTGCGAATCCTAATCTGGTAAAAAATGCCAAAGTAATCCCCGAGATTTCATACAGTGAGGCAATGGAACTTTCTCATTTTGGTGCTAAAGTTATATACCCTCCTACTATTCAACCATCAACAAAAAAAAATATTCCTATAACTATTAAAAATACATTTTTTCCTAATGAAAAAGGAACAATAATCTCAAAAAAGAAGACCAAAGAATCTGTTGTAAGAGGAATTTCACATATTGAAGACATATCATTACTAACTCTTGAAGGAAGTGGGATGATCGGAGTTCCAGGATATTCTCAAAAACTTTTATCTGTATTATCCCAAAATAACATAAATGTTATAATGATTACTCAAGCTTCATCTGAACATTCAATATGTATTGGTATTAACTCAAGTGATGTCGAATTAGCAAAAAACAAAATTAATGAGAGGTTTTTATTAGAAATAAAATCAAACTTAATCAATAAAGTAAAAATTGAGAAAAATAAATCCATAATCGCTTTAGTTGGTGATAAAATGAAAAATCACCAAGGCATAAGTGGAAAAATGTTTTTGACTTTGGGAAATAATAATATTAATGTAATAGCTATTTCGCAGGGTGCATCGGAAAGAAATATAACTGCTGTCATTGAAAAAAAAGATGTAAAAAAAGCTTTAAATATTTTGCATGAAGCTTTTTTTGAAGAACAAATAAAGAAGATACATTTATTTATTATTGGTATTGGTAATGTTGGTGGAAAATTTATTGAACAAATAAGTAATCAAAAACAATATCTTATTGAAAAATTTAGACTAAATATTAACATTATAGGGATTTCTAACTCAAAAAAAATGTTTTTTTCTTTTGATGGAATATTATATGAAAACTTGAACAGTTCGCTTAAAAAGGGTGAAAAAACCGATTTAAATGAATTTTTTATAAGAGTTAAAAAATTGAATTTAAGAAACTCAGTATTTATTGATAATACTGCTAATGGTTATGTTGCATCTACTTACACAAAGTATTTAAAAAATAATATAGGTGTTGTAACATGTAACAAAATTGCTTGCTCAGATAATTATGAAAATTATATTAAACTAAAAAACTTATCAAAAAAATATAATACTCCATTTTTATTTGAAACTAATGTTGGTGCGGGTTTACCAATTATTGATACTTTGAATCATCTAATTGCATCAGGAGATAAAATTCAAAAAATTCAAGCTATTCTATCAGGAAGTTTAAATTTCATATTTAACAACTACAATACAACTCGTTCCTTTAGAGACGTAGTTTATGATGCAATGGAAAAAGGTTACACAGAACCCGACCCTAAAATTGATTTGAGTGGTGTTGATGTTAGTAGAAAAATATTGATTCTTGCTAGAGAGTGTGGACATAAAGTTGAACTAGAAGATGTAGTAAATTATAAATTTCTTTCAGATGATTGTCTAAATTCAATTAACAATGATGATTTTTTTAAAAAACTTCTTAAAAATGAAAAACATTTTAAAGATTTATATTATAAGGCAAATGATAAAAATTGCAAATTAAAATATGTTGCAAATTATGAGAATGGTTTAGCGTCAGTAGGTTTAAATGAGATTGAAAAGAATCATGATTTTTATAATATTGAAGGAAGCGATAACATAATTTTGTTTTACACCGATAGATATAATGAAAGACCTTTAATCGTAAAAGGTGCAGGTGCAGGTGCAGAAGTAACAGCTTCGGGAATTTTTGCAGATTTAATAAGGATTTCAAAAAATTAATATGAACGGAGTTAGACTTTTTTCACCTGCAACAATTTCTAATCTTTCATGTGGATTTGATGTACTAGGCTTGTGTCTAGAAACTATTGGTGATTACATGGAAATTATTAAATCTAAGAAAAAAGGTATTTATATTACTTCAATAATTGGTGAAAAAATTCCATACGACGTAAAAAAAAATGTTGCTGGTGTAGCTTCTGAAGCTCTAATTGATTCATTAAAGCCAGATTTTGGTTTTGAAATTAAGATTGATAAAAAAATTAAGCCAGGAAGTGGCATTGGTAGTTCTGCTGCTAGCTCAGTAGGTGCAGTCGTAGGTATAAATCATTTACTAGGAAACCCATTTAAACTTAAAGAATTAATTCCATATGCATTAGAAGGAGAAAAACTTGCATGTGGAAGTAAACATGCAGATAATGTTGCGCCAGCCATATTGGGGGGAATTACCTTAGTGAGATCAACAAAACCAATTGACGTTATTAAACTACCTGTTCCAAAAAATTTAAAAGCAGTAATTATTCATCCAAAAATTGAAATAAAAACTGCAGATGCAAGAAAAGTTCTTGATAAAAGCATTCCATTAGAAAAAGCATCTCAATATTGGGCAAATTTAGGAGCATTTGTTTCTAGTTTATATGAAAATAATTATGAGTTAATGAAAAAATCAATTGTTGATAACATAATTGAGCCTAAAAGGTCTCAACTTATTCCAATGTTTGACTCTTTAAAGAAAATTGCAAACGATAATGACTCAATTGGATGTGGAATTTCTGGTTCTGGTCCTTCTGTATTCTCGCTCGCCAATGGACTAAAAACTGCAAAAATTATAAACAATTCTTTCAAAAAGATTTATGAAGAAACTGGAATTCCTTTTAAAACATATGTAAGTGATATTAACAATTCTGGTGTTAAAATATTAAGTACATTTTAATGCAATATTATAGCCTTAAAAATAAATCTATCAAGTCATCATTTAAACAAGCTGTTCTAGGAGGAATTGCTGAAGATAAGGGGCTATACTTTCCAAATAAAATCGAAAAATTAAACGACAAATTTTATAATGATTTGAGCAACCTTTCTGAACTTGAAATTTCGTTTGAAGTCATGAAGCAGTTTGTTGGTAATGAAATCAATTCAAATAAATTAATTGAAATTTTAGAGGACACAATTTCATTTGATTTTCCCTTAATAAAACTCAGCAAGAATATATATACCTTAGAATTGTTTCATGGTCCAACAATGGCATTCAAAGATGTTGGAGCAAGATTCATGTCAAGATGTATTAATTACTTTATAAATAATACAAACAAAAAAGTTTCTGTACTTGTCGCTACTTCTGGTGATACAGGTGGAGCTGTGGCTGCAGGTTTTAATAATATAAATGGTACAGAAGTGATTATATTATATCCAAAGGGAAGAGTTAGTGATATACAAGAAAAACAATTAACTACAAATGGAAAGAATGTTAGAGCATTTGAGGTAGATGGAAGTTTTGATGATTGTCAAAAAATGGTTAAAGATGCATTTATTGATAAGGATTTAAAAAAAACTCACAATTTAACTTCTGCCAATTCTATTAACGTTGCCAGATGGCTACCCCAATCTTTGTATTACTTTTTTACTATGAAAAAGTTTGCAGAGTTAAATATTTTAAATAAAGTAGTATTTTCTGTACCGAGTGGAAATTTTGGAAATATTTGTGCTGGAATTATTGCATCCAAATTAGGTTTAAGCATTGAACATTTTGTCGCATCAACAAATAGTAATGATACAGTTGCAAGATTTTTGCGTAATGGAAAATATCAGCCAAATAAAACTATAAGAACCTTATCAAATGCAATGGATGTTTCAGATCCATCAAATTTTATTAGAATTAAAAAATTATATGAAAATAATTTAAAAAAAATCAAAAATAATTTTACTTCTTATTCTTTTAATGATAATGAAACTGTATTAGCACTTAAAGAAATTTATAATGATTATAAATATATAGCTGACCCTCACGGAGCAGTTGGTTTTCTTGGTTTAAAGAAATATCTAGAAACAAATAGTAACAATTTTGGAGTATTTTTTGAGACGGCACACCCTATAAAGTTTAGAAAAACTGTTGAAAGTAATCTTGATATTAATTTAAAATATCCATCCCAAATAAAAAGAATTCTAAATAAAAAAAAGAGGAAAGAGTCGATAAAGTCTTATGAAGAACTAAAGGAAGCAATAATGTTTTAAAAATCTAGTTCTGGAAGAACAAACGAATCTAAAACACTTCTTTCTGACATTACTTTCTCAATTTCATCGAGCTTTCTTGGTGCAAATGAAGATAAATTAATTGGTCCATTTTCAGTAATAAGGATATCATCTTCAATTCTGATAGCTATCCCCCACCATTTGGGGTCACAAGGACTATTCTCTGGAATATATATACCTGGCTCAACTGTAATCAAGGTGTTATGTTTGAAAGGATTATAAGTTCCTGCATCGTGAACATCTAAACCGAGATAATGAGATGTTCCGTGAGGAAAATACTTTTTAACTTCAGATTTTTCTTTAATAATTCCAAGACGTTTTAATCCTTTTTCAATTACGTCAAAAGATGTTTTATGTACTGAACTCATTGTTGCACCTACAACAGATGCTTTGATTCCAGCTTCTTGTGAATCAAAAACAATTTGATAAATTTTCTTCTGATTTTCAGTAAATTTTCCATTTGCAGGAATAGTTCTTGTAACATCTGCGGTATAATTATGATATTCAGCTCCTAAATCCATTAAGACCAAATCATTACCAACTCTAGGCTTGTCATTGTTTATATAATGAAGTACACATCCATTATGACCAGAACCTACTATAGAAGGATATCCTTCATATTCAGAATTATATTTTTTAAAAACAAATTCATGAATTCCCTGAATTTCTCTTTCGGACATTTCAGGATGCATCGCTTTCATAACCTCAACCTGTCCTACTGCAGAAATAAAAATAGCTTTCTTTAATAAAACAATTTCCTCGGGGTGTTTGACTTCTCTAAGTTTATCCATTATTTTCGGTAAAGTTTTAGTATCAATATTGAATATACTTTGAGAGATTTTTTTAGTAATTTCTGTTATTTGAGAATTATTTTTAGCATTCATGAGTTGATCTAATAATAAATCATTTTTTAAATTTTTATTGTCTCTTGAAATTCTATCCAATATTTGAGAAACATTGGCTGTGCTTTTTGGAGTTGATGTAACAATGTATCTGTAAATGGAATTCTTTTCACTTGAGTAGTCATCATAATATTTGATTTTGTCTTTAAAATCTTCAATTAATGAAAATAAGTCATTAGGATTGCTATTGTCATCTCTAATGTCGTTGTGAAAATTAAAAAATAAAACCTTATAAAATAAACCAAAATCGATTTTCAAATTTTTAAAATCTGAATTATACATTACATGGTTTACTTTTAATTTTTTTTTAGCGCCACTGACACCCAAACGATATCCATCCCATTGTTCTTTTGATGGATTTCTCTCTTGAACAAAAAGAACTTCATTAGTTTCAATATTATCAATGTACTGAGAATCTTTAAAAATCAGTAATAGAGAGTTTGGCTCCTTTAGTCCTGTTAAATAATAAAAATTTGGATCCTGATGATAATGATAATTAACATCATTTGCTCTGTTTCTAACTGGATTAGAAAAATACACGGCTACACTGTTTTTTGGCATCATTTTTCGCACTTCATTTCTTCTTTCAAAATGAAAATCTGATGTCAAATAATCAACGGGAAGTTCTTGTGAATATAGTATGAATGAAAAAAAAATAGAAAAAACAAAACGTAACATATGAAAATTTTTTACTAAGGTATTACATTTGATAAAATGAAAAGATTATTACTTCATAATTTCCACGAAAAATTAGGTGCAAAATTTGTTGAATTTGCTGGGTATGAAATGCCTGTAACCTATAATGGTGTTAAAATTGAACATCACTCAGTTAGAAATAACATTGGTTTATTTGATGTATCACACATGGGGGAATTTTTTGTTTCTGGTTCTAATTCTGTAGATTTTTTAAATTTTTCCACTAGCAATGATGTAGCATCTCTCAAAATTGGGGAAGCTCAGTATTCATACATTCCCAATTACAAAGGTGGTGTAGTTGATGATATAATAGTTTATCGAATTGAAAAGAAAAAATTTATGTTAGTTGTGAATGCTAGTAACATTGAAAAAGATTTTTTATGGTTAGAAAAAATAAATAAAAAATTTAACTCAAAAATTAAAAACCGCTCTGATAATTATTCTCTTCTATCTATTCAGGGTCCTAATTCAATTAAACTTTTAAATGATATTGGTGAAATTGATTTTTCAAAAATGAAAAGGTTTAAAATAGTTAATACTAAAATTGCCAATCAGGAAAATATCATGGTTTCAAGTACTGGATATACTGGGGAAATAGGATTCGAAATTTATATTCCAAATGATAAAATATATAATGTTTGGGATATTATTTCAAATAATGCCCAAAAATACAATCTTAGTTACGTTGGACTTGCAGCTCGAGACACACTCAGACTAGAAATGGGCTACTGTCTGTATGGAAAAGAACTAACTGAAAAAATTTCCCCGATTTCAGCTGGACTAGGCTGGTGCACAAATTTTAATAAAAAATTTGTTGGTTCTGAAATTATTTACAAAGAGAAAATTAATGGGACGCAAAATAAAAGAGTAGGATTTGTTATGAATGAAAGAGGTATCCCAAGAGAAAACTACTTAATTTATTCTTTGAAATCAGAATTAATAGGAAGAGTATCATCAGGAACATTATCTCCTACGTTAAATAAAGGGGTTGGAATGGGATATATTAGCAAAGAATTTTCAAAATACAGAAATACAATTCTTGTTGAAGTTAGAGGTAAACTTTTGGAGGCTGAGATTTATAAACCACCATTTTTCAGGTAATTTTTTTTTCTAAATATTTTTTTGCTAGTACCAAATCCTCAGGACTATCAATGCCAATACCCATAAAGTTTGTTTCAATCATAAGAATTTTATTTCCCATTTCAATATGCCTCAATGCTTCGATTTTTTCAGAGACTTCCAGGGGAGTTGGATTTGTTTCATAAAATTCAATTAATGCTTTCTTTCTAAATGCATATACACCTATGTGACGATAAACGTTGTTATCTGGGTAATATGGAATACATGATCTTGAAAAATAAATTGCAAACCCATTTAAGTCGGTCACAACTTTTACAACATTAGAGTTTTCTAAGTCAGATTTATCATTTATTGGATGTTTTAGTGATATTACATCAATTTTGCCTAAGCTATCATTTTTAAATGATTTTATCAATAATCTTATAGCTTTCTTATTTATAAAAGGTTCGTCACCTTGAATGTTGATAATTATATCAACATCAATGTTAAATGCAAATTCTGCAATTCTGTTACTACCACAGCTATGAGAAATTTTACTCTCAAATACTTTACCACCAATTGATTTGATATGATTTAAAATTATTTTTGAATCTGTTACTACATAGACATCATCAAATAATTTAGTTTTGCATACTGCTTCATATGTTGTTTGTATTACAGTTTTATCTCCCAATAATTGCATTAATTTTCCAGGAAAACGTTCAGCATTAAATCTTGCTGGTATTGCAGCTATAATTTTCATTTTCCTAATTTAATTAAAGTTCTTGATAATTATTTTCTTCAAATGCAACTAAATACAATTTTTCCTTTGCTCTAGTCAATGCAGTATACATCCATCGTGGATAGTTAAAGTCTTTATTATTTAAATAAAAAGGTTTTTCAAGTATTATATTTTTCCATTGTCCTCCTTGAGATTTATGGCACGTGAAAGCGTAGGCATATTTAATTTGAAGTGCATTGAAATATTTATTTGATTTGATTGATAAGTATTGCTTGTAATTTGGTAAATGCTTATAATCCTCTTTTACTTTTTCATATAGTATTTTATTTTCATCAAATGATAATGCGGGTGAATCAGACTGTAATGTATCAAGTATAACTACGGTATTGAAAGATGGCTGATTAGGGTAATCAATCATTTTTACCATAATTTCTGCAAAGGAAAAACCATATAATTTTTTTAGTGAATTAATTCCTGTAACTTTAATAATATCTCCATTTGCTATGAATCCAGACTCAGAAGTATCGTCTAACCAAAAATAATTGTTTTTAACAACCATAAGTATATCATCAACATTTATTTCTGAGTTTCTGCCAAGTATTTCAGTCCTAATTTGTTTGTTATAAATGTTCGCTCTTTTATTTGACATAACAATACATGCTGTTTCATTAATTCCAACTGAATTGTAAGAATCTTCAATTGCTTCTTGTAATTCGAAAGAATCATTAATTTTAATGACATCCGAAAAGCCAATTGTCCTTAATTTAAATTTGTCAATATTATTAGAAATACAACCTCTAATTTGTGTTGCATTAAATAATATACCAGAATCTAATTTTTGTCTTACAACTTCCTCAAGTCTTGATATCTCAACTCCATAGCCAAACTTTGATTCCAATCCATTTTTATCCATTGCTGGACTTACAAGTGATTGAACTGGAGGTAATTGAGCGGAATCTCCAATAAATAAAAGCTTACAATTTTCACCTGAAAAAACATATTCAACTAAATCGTTAAGCAATGAACTATTTTTAAAAATTAAATTTTGATTCGTTGAATCAGAAATCATTGAAGCTTCATCAACAATAAAAAGCGCATTCTTAAACTTATTATTTTGTAATTTAAAATTAATAGCACCATTCTTTTCTTGTTTCGAAAAGTATATTCTCCTGTGAATTGTTGTTGCCGAAAATCCTGAGTATGAAGACATTACTTTAGCCGCTCTACCAGTGGGTGCTAATAAAATACATTTAATTTTTTCCCTAGACAAACTTGAAATAATAGTTCCTATTAATGTTGTTTTTCCGGTACCTGCATATCCCTTTAATATAAAAATCCTGTTTATCGATTGACATATAAAATTTGAAAAATTATTTATTGTAGTTTTTTGTGATTTTGTAGGCACAAAAGGGAATTTTTCAAAAAGTCTTTTTTTTATATTATTTAAATTCATTTTTTAAATGTATGAATGTTTAAACTAAGATTAAATAGATTAAAAAAAATTGTAGTTTTGTTGAATATGGTCATTAACAATAAAGAAAGAAATTATTTATTAGCTGCCATTTGGACTTTGACTATTTTTTTTGGATATAAACTTGTTGGTTCAATAACTGCCCCCATGCAGTTTGATAGGGTAAAAACTGAGAGATATTCTAATGTCATTAAAAATTTAAAAGACATTGCTAATTCTCAAGTCGCGCATAAAAGTGTTCAGGGTGTGTATGCAAACGATTTTGAGAGTTTGGTTAAATTTATTGATACAGCAAATTATGTTATTTTAGAGAAAAGAGATTCTAGTTACTTTGAATATGATAGGGTTTACAGAATTGATATGCTTAGGGAAATTCAAATAACAGATACACTAGGTTATGTCTCTGTCAAAGATTCTCTCTTTGGAGAGTCTGATAGATATAAAAGCATGATGAATGTTCCAATCAAAGGTGTAGACGCAGTATTTTCAATGGAAGCAGATATTATTGACAAAAACGGGTATCAAGTCCCTGTCTTTGAAGTCAGTGTTAAAAAAAATATTGTTTTATTTGATCAGGATAAAAATTTACTTAAACAAGAAAATAAAGTTGTTTCTGTTGACGGTGTAAATGGAAATTCAATTGTCTTAGGCTCACTTGTTGAAGTAAATACTTCTGGAAATTGGCCAACTATTTATGATGCCGGAAGTAATAATTAATAACCAAGAAGCTGAACCTTTAAACTTATCCATTTTTGTTAATATAAATGGAATTTCTTTTTTTACATATAATCCTGTAAACTTTAAAGCATCAAGGATATACAGAAGTACTTTTTCTAGACCACAAAAAGTTGAAAATTTAAACTCATTAATTTATGATGAATTTAAAATTCAAAATATTTTTAATATGCGAATAAACAAAGTCGTTTGTTGTTATGAAAATAATCTAGCATCGTTTGTTCCAAAATCTTTGTTTGAAGAAGAGTCTCTTAACGAATATTTAAATAAAAATATTGATTTAAAAGAAAATGATTTTATAAGCTACGATGTTATAGCAAGAGCAGATTGGATTAATGTGTATGTGCCTTTTGTTAACGTTAATAACATGTTATTAGACCATTTTGGCTCATTCAGTTATTTTCATTCAACTTCGATATGGGTAGATTTTATTAACTATCATTCTAATGCGGACAGTGAAACAATATGGGGTGTTTACAAGCAAGAGAAGAATACACACATAGTTTTACTTAAAAACAAAAAACTTCAATTTTATAATTGCTTTAAATCCGACTCTGAAAATGATTTATCATATTACGTTCTTATGATTGCAAGTGAATTTAAAATTGATTCGAATACAATTCCATTATACATTATTGGTGAAATTATTTATAAAGACAATTATTTTAATGAATTATACAAATTTGTTAGAAGTATAAATTTTTTAAGTCCGATGACACGCTTAAATTTTGAAAGTAAACCTATGAATAACCATAAAGATTTTTGCCTTATTAATGCAACAGAATGCGTATAATTTCTGGTGAAAAAAAGGGAAAAAAAATTAATCCTCCCAAGAATTTATTGATTAGACCAACAACAGACAAAGCTAAAGAATCATTATTCAATATAATCACCAACATATATGACATAACAAATTGTAATATTCTTGACATATATTCAGGTTCCGGAAATATTAGTTATGAATTTGCATCACGAGGTGCCAAGAAAATAATTTCGGTAGATTCAAACAGAAATTGCATAAAATTCATCAACAAAATCGCGAAAGATGAGTCTTTTCCAATAACTACTTTTAAATGTAAAGCAGAAAAATTTATTGAAAAATCCTTAGAATCATTTGCAATTATTTTTGCAGATCCTCCCTATAAATATTCTGTTAACAATTATAAATATATAATTGAAAAAGTATTAGAAAAAAAACTTTTAATGGAGAATGGTATAATCATTATTGAACATGACAAGATAAAAGATTTATCAGGAATCAAAAGATTTAAAGAAGTAAGAAACTATGGAGGATGTTGTTTTTCATTTTTTGAATAAATTTATTTTTTTCCAATTTTAAATAGATATTTCTTTTCATCTTTGGTTAGACTTTCATAACCAGAATTTGCAATTTTATCCAATATTTCATCCACTTTTTTTTGGTCAAAATTTTCCTTAAATGATTTATCTTTTTTTACAATTTTAATTTTTGATGACTTATTAAGAACTTTTGGTATTGAATAAATAAAATTTGTAAACCAACTTCCAATATCATTTCCTTTTAAATATTGTTTTTGATACAAATATCCCCAAGAAGCACCACCAAGATGAGCAATGTGGCCACCGGAGTTTGAAATAGGAATTTGTACAATATCTAACAAAACAAAAAATATTGCAATATATTTAATTGGAACAGTAAAAATAAAAACTGGAATTTTAGATTCTGGTGAATATGAAGAAATAAATATTAAAATTGCCATCACTCCAGCAGATGAGCCTACCATGGATATTTTTAATTCGCTAAATACGGGAAATAAATTGTATGCAAATAGAAATGCAACACCACCAAAAATTATTCCAATAAAAAAAGTGTTGATTATTAATTTTTTATCAAAAAGATTTAACATCATATTACCAAAATAATATAATAATAATAAGTTAAAAAATAAGTGAAAAAAACCTTTGTGAATTAAGCCATAAGTAATAATTGTCCATGGTTTATAGATAAATGAATATAGACTTGATGAAAGTTCGAAATAATTATAAAAATCATATTCAGAAAAATTAAATAAAAACAAAAAAACATTTACAAAAGCAGGTAAAATAAAACATCCAACGATTAAAATGATAATTTGATTAATAATATTAAAACTTAAAAATTTTTCTAAAATATTATTCATTAATCCCATCTTTTATTGTTAAACTGATTTCTCTTCCAGTACCACAACATTACAAACCCAGTGATTGCTCCACCAACATGAGCAAAATGAGCTATTGGTCCAATTGAGTATGAAGAAAAACCAAGAAATAAATCTAAAATCAGTATGATAGGAACAAAAAATTTTGCCTTGATTGGAATAGGTAAAAAAATTAACATTAATTCGGAATTCGGAAATAAAAATGCAAATGCAACAAGAATTCCATAAAGGGCACCAGATGCGCCAACTAACTTGGAGTCAAAAAAAGTTCCTTTGTTTGGTAGAACATTGTTATATATTTCATCAATTAGATAACCCTGAGACAAAAGATTGTCAACTACAGCATTAATTTGAAAATAATAAAACAATAGTTGAAGCAAGGCCGCTCCTATTCCACAAGAAATGTAATAAAATAAAAACTTGTTTTTTCCCCACATCTGCACTAATGGAGAACCAAACATCCAAAGACCAAACATATTAAACAAAATATGATAGATTCCACCATGCATAAACATGTGAGTTAACAACTGCCAATAACCAAAGGAAGGATTTTTTGGATAATGCAAAGCCAGAATGTCATAAGAGACATTACCAATAACTAATGTTCCAATGAAAAATATCAAATTAATTATAATTAGATTTTTTATTATTTCTGGAACAGTTGTCATTTCAAGATTTTTTTTAGTTCATTTTCTGAAAGCCTTCTATAAGTTGTGAGTCCAAATGGTGTTCTCTCAGGTTCTTTACATGACAAAAGATTATGTACAAGCTCTATTTGTTCATGCTGTAATAATTTCCTTCCATTTTTAATTGTGTATTTGTTTATAACTTGTTTTGTTATGAAATCTAAAATGAAAAAAGCATCAATTACACCTTCATTGTTTTTTTCGAGCAAAGTTTTTAAAAATTGAACCACATCAATATTTATAAAAAAATCTGGAATCGATATTATTTTAACTTCGAATTTTGAAGAATATGATAACTCAAAACCATATTTTAAAAGTAAATCATTATTTTCATCTAAAATACTTATTTGATATTTATCTAAAGAGAGAGCAATTGGGTTAGCTAACTTCTGTATTTTAAAATCACTCTTTTCAATAAATTCTATTTGTCGCTCATATACCACTCTTTGACTTGCTCTATTTTGATTAACTAAATAGACCTCGTCGTTCATTTGATAAAAGATATACTTGTTATATAATTGAAATGATTCGGTAGGATTAATTTCATTTGTGTCAAATAATGAGTTTTCAGAGATATTATTGGATTCATCATTAAATAGAAAAGATTTTTTATCCTCAATTTGATTAGAAAATGGATTGAAGTTGTGATCAACGCTAACCCTAGGAGAATTTGGTCTGGTATTTTCTTTTAAATTTGAAATATTCATGCTTTTATCATCAGACAGAAAATCTAACGTTGGAGATACACTATATTGTCCAAGACTATGTTTAACAGCAGATTTTAACAATGCATACAAAGAATGCTCATCTTCAAATTTAACTTCTGTCTTAGTGGGATGAATATTAATATCTATTTGCTCTGTCGGTACATTTAAAAAAAGAAAATAACCAGGCTTATAACCTTGAACTAAAAGACCTTCAAATGCGGACAAAATTGAATGATTTAGAAATGGACTTTTTATATACCTATCGTTTACAAAAAAAAATTGCTGATGTTTGGATTTTTTTGCAAATTCTGGCTTTTGAACGAAACCATTAATTTTTAAGATTTCGGTTTCTTCATTAACAGGAACTAATCTTTCGTCAAATTTTTTTCCAAAGATATCTACAATTCGTTGTCGCCGTGA
>MDTB01000317.1_pt1 | contig 23222 bp, 22 predicted proteins | sample 811161 | NCBI WGS metagenome assembly MDTB01 (sample SAMN05326650, study PRJNA326480) | marine metagenome | isolation source: seawater | place: Mediterranean Sea | collected 2009
TAAACCAAAAGCAGCACCCATTTCACCTTCAGCACCAACTAATCTTTTAATAGCTGGATTATCTGAAGTTTTCATTGAGTCGGCATTTGAAGAAGTAATTCCATACTCCTCGGCTTCGATCATAGTGTTTAAAGACCATCTTACGATATCTTCCCACACAGCATCACCTTGACGTACAACAGGACCTAAAGGTTCTTTTGAAATCGTTTCAGGTAAAACTACGTGATCATCTGGTGAGCTCAATTTAATTCTTTGAGCAGCTAAACCAGATTTATCAGTTGTGTAAGTATCGCATCTTCCTGCATCATAAGCAGCAACAACTTCGTCAGCTTTTTCAAATGTTACTGGAGTATAAGAAATTCCTTTTGAATTAAAGAAGTCTCTCATATTTAATTCAGTAGTTGTACCTAAGTTTGTACAAGCTGATATTCCATCTTTGAATTGACTAGTTGATGTTATTCCTGAACTTTTTCTTACCATAAATCCTTGACCATCGTAAAAATTAACTCCTACGAAAGTAAGACCTATGTCAGCGTCTCTAGACAAAGTCCAAGTAGTATTTCTTGAAAGTATGTCGATTTCACCAGATGTAAGTGCAGTGAATCTTTCTTTTGCACTTAACGGTGTAAATTTAACTTTATTTGCATCTCCTAATACGGCAGCAGCTACAGCTCTACATACATCTACATCAACACCAGTCCAGTTTCCAGATGCGTCCGCATTTGAAAAACCAGGAAGACCTTGTGAAACACCACATCTCACAAAACCTTTTTTCTGAGTGTTTTTAAGTGTTTTTGATTTCTTTGCAGCCATAGTTTCTGCTGTAAAAGTAAATGTAACAGCAAGTATAGCAACTAAAGAAGTCAATCTTTTTATAACTTTAAACATATATTCCTCTTGTTATTAAGTTTATTTGTTAACAAATAATTCAAAATTTCTTTTGAATTAACATAAGTTAATCACGATATATAAGGATCATCAATAATAAATTTATTAGTGTTTATGAGGTTTTTTGGTGAGTTTGATACTTAACCGCATTAACTAAGTTAATATAGAATTTTTAAACAGTTAAAATACTACTAAAAACTCTGAAGTGTCTAAGTTTTGTATATTTAAGACAGTTTTTTTTTGCAACAATTTTCTTTTTAAAATTATCAGAGGATATTTTATTAATTTCATTTTTAAGAGCATTTTTTTCATTAGTATTGAATAAAAATCCTGCTCTACCATTTTCCAAAAATTCTTTAGGTCCATTTGGACAATTTGATGAGAATACTAATAAATTTGATAATGCAGCTTCTACTATGACAAAACCTACTTCTTCCCATAGAGAAGATAATATTAAAGCAGAGGCATTTATCATATATGAATAGGGATTATTTTTGTGACCAAGGATATAAATTCTATCATTCATATTTAAATCTTTGATTTTATTTTTTATCATTTCCCTATCTTCACCATCGCCCAAAATAATTAAATCGTAATCATTATTTGATATAAGAAAATTTTTTATTTCATCTAGTAAATAATTATAATTTTTTTGCTTTGTTAGACGACCAACAGATAATAAAAATTTCTTTTTCGTTGGTAAATCGATTTTCTTGTTTTTTTGTATTAAAAAATCATTTATATCGATAATTGCATCTGGTAAGAATTTAATTCTTGGATGTGCTAAAATTTTAAATGTTTGAAGTTTCTTCATTAATTCTTCGGTAGGACAAGTAACAGAAAAAACTTTTTTTGTTGTTAATTGCCAAAATTTTTTTCTAACAAAGTGCAGTTTTGGATAGCCAGATATGCGTAAAATAATTTTTGAATTAATTTTAAAAATGAAATTTATAAACAGAGGTAATGAGGTTATTAAATGAGCAATAAATATTGAATTATTTTCTTTTTTAAGCAATCTTAATAATGGGAAAAAAGAAATTAAAAATATCAAAGTATATGAAATTCTACTTTTTATAAAACTATCTTTCGGAAGAAAACTTATGTAGTTAAAAGTTAAATTAATTAACTCTATATTTGATTTTTTTAATATATTTTTATAGTTATTCCATTCACCGAAAACATTAATAATCTTAACATTATATTTATTTTTTGAAAATTTTTTAAATGCTAAAGCAGAATTTAGTGTTGATTTGACTGTACCTACATTTCCTAAAAATGGTGACCAATAAATTAAATTTTGCATTATTTTTTTTTTGACAGAGTTAACATTTACAAATATGTAATAAATAATCAATGATTTTAGTTACTGGAAGTGCTGGATATATAGGATCACAAATTTCAAAATATTTTGATAATAATGGTATTAAATACATTGGGATAGATGATTTTCGCCACTCTACAGCTAAAAATATAACAAATAAAAAAAAATTTATTAGGTCTGATTTTAATAATTTAAAAAAAATAAATAAAATCATAGATAAATATAAAATTGAAACAATATTGCACTGTGCTGCATCATCTTATGTTCTTGAAGGAGAAATAAAAAAAAAACTATATTTCCAGAATAACTATAAAAATACAAAAAAATTTATTGATTTATGTAAAAAAAAATTAGTAAGTAATTTCATTTTCATGTCATCTTCAAATGTGTATTCAGATAGTAACAAAACTTATTTCGAAAAAAGCAAAAAAGAACCTAAAAATATTTATGGTAAAACAAAATTAAACATTGAAAAATATTTATTAAAAAAGAATTTTAATAAAGTTATAATTTTACGATTATTTAATATTATAGGATTAACAAAAAAATTTTTTATCACTAATAAAATTAATATTCATCATCAAAGATTAATAACTAATTTATTTAGTAAAAAAAAAGATAAATTAATAATCAGATATAAGAGTTTTAATAATAGAATAATTTATCCAAGTAGGGATTTTCTTGACATAAAAGATTTATTAATTTTGATAAAAAATATTAATAAAAATTTGAGTAAGATGAATATTAAAAATATTATTTTAAATATAGGTTCAGGAAAAAGTATAAATATCGATAAAATTATTTATATATGTAACAAAAATTTCAATTTAAATATTAAACCTAATTATATTAAAATTAACAGTAAGGAGATAATGATAACAAAAGCTAATATAAAGAAAGTAAATAAAATTTTTAAATGGAAACCAAGATATTCGCTTTTAAATTCATTAGAATCTTACAAAAAATATCTGAGATAATTTGGCGCGCCCTGAAGGATTCGAACCTCCGACCCACGGTTTAGAAAACCGTTGCTCTATCCAGCTGAGCTAAGGGCGCCCAGGATTGATTTATAATACTAATTTAATTTTTGAAAAGAAATTTTTTTAATAAAATTAACAAAGTGATTAATTCAACCCTGCCTATAATCATAAAAAAAATCAAAACAATCTTAGAATAAAAGCCTAAAGTATAAAAATTAAAATCCTGCAATCCATAAGCGCTAGAGTTCACTGTATTCATTAAAGTTAAAATACTTAATTTGAATGCAGTTTCAAAATTAATATCTAAAATTGTTAGGAGTGAGCATACTAATGTTAATGATAATAAAAAAATAATTACTGACAAAAAATATTTATTAATCTCTGATTGATCAATAAAATTATCACTAAAAATAATTTTGTTTGTATATATATGATTTGGTTTACTATGTGATAATAAATCATTTAGTGAAAATTTGATTAAATTATATACCTTAAAAAAACGCAATCCTGAACTGGTAGAAAAAAGCGATCCTCCAATTATAACTAAAATTATATATATAAAATTTAAATTTGAATTATCTGTTTGAAAAGAAAATCCTATATTTGATATACTTGTAACTATTGAAGTAAGCGTGATTATAAAATTTCTGTTATAATTTAGAAATACAAAAAAAATGATTATTAAAAATGTAAGAAAAACTATTAGGTAAAAATCTTCAATAAAAAATTTTGGTTTTTTAAACTTCAGAAAAAAAAGGTTAAATAAAAGAAATAGACTAAAAAAAGAAATTAGCATAGAAAGTGTGAAAAAAAGCCTTTTTAAATCAGTATCGAATAAACTATCTAGTTGATCGACAGGCAGAAACCCACCAGAAGATATAATAGATAAAGACAAATTGAAAGAGTCGAAAACTCTTAAATTAATCAAACTCAAAATTAAAAAAATTAGTAAAGTTAATAATGTATAAATTATCAAAATTTTAAAGTACTGTTTAAGTGTTTCTAGAAAGTTAAATGAGATAAATTCAGTAAAAGATTTTTTTATTGTTGTATCAAATATATCTATCAGCAAAATTATTGAAAATAAAAAATAAATACCTCCAACCCATTGAGAAGTAGATCTCCAAATTATTAAGCTTTGATCTAAATGTTTTATATTATTAAAAATGCTAAAGCCTGTAGAAGTAAAACCTGAAATTGCTTCAAAATAACAATCAAGTAATGAAATATTATAGATACTTAAGTAATATGGAAGCGCAATTAAAATTGGTAGAAATAAATATCCTAGGAATACTGTAATAATTTTATGGTATATTGATATTTTGAATTCACTTTTTTTTTTAAATAAAATGATGCAGCCTATAAAAAGTGAGATAAAAAGTGTGTATATGTATGCGTCTATATTTAAGTATAAATTGAAATAATATGAATAAATAATATTAAAAAACGATAGTAAACTTAAAAGTAGACAAAAAGATCCAATATAAATAATCGATATATTTTTCATTAATTTAGAATGAGCTAATTCTAAATAAATTTTCAACTGTTTCCAATTGATCTTTTTTTGCTAAAAAAACTATTTTGTCATCTTTTTTGAATATAAAATTTGATCTAGGGATTATAATTTCATTATTTCTTAAAACAGCACCAATTCTAATTTCTTCTGGTAAATCTGAATTTTTTAACTCCTTGTTAATTAACTCAGAAGTTTCTATAACATCTGCTTCTATTACTTCAAAATCTCCATTCAGAATACTATAAACATTTTCAATTGTTCCCTTGTGTACGTGTTTAAGTATACTGGATACTGTATGCATTCTTGGATCGATAAGATCATCGATTTTCAACGACGATTGTAATAAAGAGTAATTAGGTTTATTTATTAATGCCATTGTTTTTTTATCCTTAGAAAATTTTTCTACTAATACACTAGCCATCAAATTGTCCTCGTCGTCATTAGTTAAAGCTAATACTGTCTCAACATCTTCAATATTTGCTTCATTTAAAACATCCTCATCTAGACCATCTCCGTTAATAACTATAGTGTTATTTAACTCGTTAGCTATATACTCTGCTCTAATTTTATCTTTTTCTATTATTTTAATTCTTGCTTCATCAAACTCTTGCTCAAGATTTTTTGCAAGATTGAAACCAATATTGCCACCTCCTATAATTAAGAGCTTATTTGATATTTTTTCCTTATGTCCAAAAGCCTCTAATGTTTGTGCAATATGCAACGAATTAATTATTACGTATGCTTTATCATTTTTAATCATCACGTCATTTTTTTTAAGAATAATAAATTTGTCTTCTCTAATAACGCCTAAAATGTTGGCATTTAGTTTTGGAAATTTTTTTGTAAGTTCATTTAATTTAATGTTTGCAATTGGACATTTTTCATTAACAATTATCTCAATTAATCTAATTTTATTTTCAGCAAAAGGTACATTATCTAATGTTCCGGGGGCTTCTAATTTTCTTTGAATAGATCTTGCAATTTCAAGTTCAGGAGAAATTATAACGTCTATAGGTAAATTTTCCTTATTATATACCTTTGAAAATTTAGGATTTAAATAATCTTGAGACCTAATTCTCGCAATTTTTTTTTGGATATTAAAAACAGTGTATGCAATTTGACAAATTAACATGTTAATTTCATCATTTCTTGTAACCGCTATTATCATGTCAGCATTACTAGCATCAGCTTTTTCTAAAATTGATGGATATGTGGCCTTTCCAACAATTGCTTTTACATCAAGATCTTCATTTATTTTTTGAATATCGTCACTAGATTGATCTATAACAGTAATTGAGTGGTTTTGTTCACTCAATATTTTAGATATTGTATATCCAACCCTACCAGCACCACAAATAATTATATTCATTAGTTTAACTCTTTAACACCTAGCATTTTTAGTTTTCTGTGTAACGCAGACCTTTCCATACCAACAAATTTTGCTGTTTTTGAAATATTTCCGCCAAATTTTTTTAATTGAGTGGTCAAATATTCTTTTTCAAAAGTTTCTCGTGCTTCTTTAAGTGGTATGGATAAAGTATCATTAACTGAAAAGTTATCTTCAACATTTTTTGATAAAGATTCTTTGATAATATCTGTAATTTTATTTTTATCATTTCCAGGAGAAAGTATTGCTATTCTTTCAATTAAATTTCTTAGTTCTCTTACATTTCCAGGCCAGTTATAATTAATTAAATAATTATTATCTGAAATTTCAAAATTTTTAAAACTATATATTTCACAAATCTTTTTTGAAAAATAATCTACTAATAACGGGATATCTTCAACTCTTTTATTTAGGGGCTCAATATTAATATTAAACACATTTAGTCTATGAAATAAATCTTCTCTAAAATTTCCATTTGAAATTTCACTTTTTATATCTTTACTTGTGGAACAAAAAATTCTTACATCAACCTTGATATCGTGATTACTATTGTGTCTTCTAAATTTTTGATCAATGACTACTCTTAATATTTTAGATTGTGTTTCTAGGGGTATTTCTGTTACTTCATCAATAAGTAAAACACCGCCTGATGCTTTTTCCAATGCTCCATATAGAATTGAACCGTCTTTTTTTTCTTCTCCAAATAATTCAACTTCATATTTTTTTAAGTCTAGAAGAGCTCCATTTAAAATTATAAATGGTGCTTTTTTCCTTGCAGATTCCTTGTGAACTTTTCTTGCTACTAATTCCTTTCCAGATCCTGTGGGACCGGTAATAAATATTCTACTGTCTGATAGCGAGAGTTTTTCTATTTGCTCTTTAATTTTTATTATATTTGAGCTTTTACCAATTAAATCGTAGGAATGAAATAATTTAGAATGTAATTTTTTGTTCTCATTTTTTAAATTAAAATTTTCGACAGCTCTATTGATAAAATTCAATAATCTATTTTTATCAAATGGTTTTTGAATGAATTCAAAAGCACCTGACTTCAATGAATTTACAGCCATCTCAATATTAGCATGACCTGAAATTATTATTACGGGAATATCTTTATTTTTTTTTTTAATATGGTTTAATAATTCAATTCCATCGTTATCACCTTTATCTAGCTTAACATCAATTATTGCAACATCTGGTAGTTTTTTATCTATTTCAGTTAATGCCTGGTTATAATTTGCAGCTAATCTTGTATTATACCCAGCATCTTGAATTAATTCGTTAAGTATTAATCTGATATCAGAGTTATCGTCTATTATTAATATTTCTGTTGACATTTATTTTTTTGGTAAAGAAATTTTTACTTCAGCACCATTTTTATGATTTATAAATTTAATAGATCCATCATGGTCGTTTATTATTTTAATAACTATAGATAATCCTAATCCTGTTCCATTTTTTTTTGTTGTAAAGTATGGTTTAATTAAATCATTATATTTATTGTCTGAGAAACCAGTTCCATAATCAACAAATCGAATATCTATATAGTCACTTCTTTGGTTTATTTCTACATTAATTATTTTATCAAAATTGCTTGTATTTTGTAACTTTTCTTCAATACTTTCTATTGAATTTTTGATTATATTAAAAAAAACTCGGCTTAATTGTTCGTAGTCACATAAAATAAATATTTTATCTTTTGTTTTTAAATTAATAATAATCTTATTATTTATTTTTTTTAATAATTGGATGTTCTCATTAAGAATTTCAACAACATCATTTTTTTTTAATAAAGGCTTAGGCATTCTTGCAAAGTCAGAGAATTCATTAACGAGATTTTCTATCTGTTTAATTTGATTGTTAATTGTGTCTAGATTTTTATTATAATTTATTTTTAACTCAGGATTAAGATTTTGTGCATATTTAGATTTTAGGTTATCAATAACTAGTTGGATTGGTGTTAATGGATTTTTGATTTCGTGAGCAAGTTTACGTGCAACATTTTCCCATGCCTCATGTCTTTCAGCTAATAATAATTTATATTGTTGATTTTTAAGTCTTTCAGTCATTAAATTAAAAGTCTTATTCAGCAGCTCTAATTCTCTATCAGTTTTTACTTCAGGAACTTTAGTATCTAAGTTTCCACTTCCAATTTTTATTGATGCATTTATTAAATTATTTATTGATCTAAAAAATCTTGATGAAAATCTTATAGCTAAGCTTACAGATAAAAATAGCATTAACGTAACAATAATTAGATAAATTAAAGCAAACGAAATTTTTATACCTGTTCGTTTATCCTCTACTGTATAGTAAAAATTTAAAGCTTCTTGAGACTCAGCTAAATACTCTGAAATATCTTTTTCGAGGTATTTGATAACATATAAATAAGTATTTTTATATTTTGGTAATTTAATTATTGCAGCTGATTTATTTTCAAGAGCATTAATAATTTTAAGAGGTCTGTCGTCTTTTAGAACCATTTTAATCGCTTGATCTTCTGGAGGATTATAATCTTTTTGGTTTTTTAACGTTGATAAGTAAAGTTTTCCATCAGAATTTATTAAGTGAATTTCATCTACATCTCTAACAATTTTTTGGGTAATTAAAAATTTTTTAAAATTTAGAGAATTTTCATTATAAATATTGTCTACTTTGCTTATATCAAATGAAATTAACAAAATATCTGCTTCTATTTTGTTTTTCACATCATCTACATAATTTTTAGCAAGTTCATAGGAATTATTTACTGCTGTAGTAATTTTTTTATCAAAATATTTTTCTAAAGCGAATGAAAAAAGAAATAATGAAAATATTGATATTAGTATTGAAGGAATTAATGTGAATAACGCAAAAAAAGTAATATACTTTTTATTTGATTTTGAACCTTTAACATCAATATCTGTTTTGATATTTTTTTTTATTTCAAAAAAAATAAATATAAAAAAAAATATCAACAAGAATATATTAGCAATAAGCAAATATTGTAGGTTCTCAGTACTTAGATCAATGAAACCTCTGTCAATAAAAGTTAAAAATGTTAAAAAACCCACAAATAATGTGACTAGAAATATAAAAATAATAAATATATTTTTTTTGATAAATTCAATCATTATGTAATAAGTTCATAATCTAAAATATATTGATATGAATAACTGTTTTATATTACTAGCTGCTGGACAAAGCAAAAGGTTTAAATCAAAAAAAGCTAAACAATATAGTATTTATCGAGGTAAACCGTTATATGAGCATTCCATTGATAAGGCTAATAAATCAGGTCTTTTTAAACATGTTATTTTAGTGGTCAATAACCAAAAAAATTTAAAAAAAAAATTATCAAAAAATATAAAAATTATTGAAGGAGGTAGAGAGAGATCGGACTCATCTTATTTAGCACTTAAGTATATTAAAAGATATAATGTTAAAAATGTACTAATACATGATGCTGCTAGACCAAACTTTTCTATAAATTTAATGAGAAAAATAATTAGAGGTTTAAATAGACATCGAGCTGTAGTTCCATTTATAAATTCTGTAGACTCAGCAAAATATAAATTAAAAAATAATACTTATAATTTAATTAAAAAAAATATGTTACTCACACAAACACCACAAGGTTTTAGATATAAAGATTTATATAAAATTGTGCAAAATAATAATAACAAAGTACAAGATGAATCATCTTTATTCATTAATCAAGATTTAAAAGTAAACTTCATTTCAGGTGAAAAAAATAATTATAAAATTACTTTCCAAAAAGATTTGAGTAATAATAATATTTTTTTTGGAATTGGTTTTGATGTGCATAGATTGGTACCAAAAAGAAAGTTATATTTAGGAGGTTTAAAGATTAAATCTAAATTTGGTACATTAGGACACTCTGATGGTGATCCTGTATTGCATGCCATAACAGATGCAATTCTTGGTGCTTGCAAAATGGGTGATATCGGACAAAAATTTTCAGACAAAAATAAAACGTTTAAAGGTATAAGGTCAACAATTTTTCTAAAAAAAGTAATTAATGAAATTAAACAAAAAAATTATTTTATAAATAATATTGATATAAATATAATTACTCAAAAACCAAAAATATCAAAATATAAAAATAAGATGATTAAATTAATTGCGAGCATATGTGAAATAGAAAAAGATATGATTAATATAAAAGGAAAAACAACAGAAAAATTAGGTTTAATTGGAAAAGACAAAGCAATCGCATGTGAGGTGATAACCTCAGTAATCAAATATGATTAAGAAAATTAATTTTTTATTTGTTACATTATTTGGTATTGGAAAATTAAAAAAAATACCTGGTAGTTATGCCTCATTAGTAACAACTATATTTTTATTTTTTTTATTTAATATTCTAAATTTATCACCAAATATTGTTTTGGTAGGGATTTTAATTGTATTTTCTATTGCTCTTTATTCAGTTAATATCTTTGTAAAAGATCTTGATAATAAAGACCCTAAAGAAGTAGTTGTAGATGAATTTGTTGGTCAATCTATTCCCATATGCTTATATGAAATTGCACACAGTGGAGATAAAGAAACAAATCAAGTTCTAACTTATTATTTCGTTATATTTATACTATTTAGAATTTTTGATATTATCAAACCTTACCCTGTTAATTATTATGATAAGAACTTTAAAAATAGTTTTGGTGTGATGATGGATGATGTGTGCGCTGGACTATATGTAGTAGGCGTTCTTGTCTTATATATGGTATTTACTTCATGAAACAACTTTCACAAACAATAGTTAATATATTAAAAAAAAAGAAATTAAAGATATCCTTTGCTGAGTCATGTACTGGTGGTCTGCTATCAAGTTCTATTACTTCAATTAGTGGTTCATCTAAGGTATTTGTGCTGGGATTGGTTACTTATTCAAATAAAGCAAAAATTAACATTCTAAAAGTTCCAAAAAAAATAATAACAAAACATGGAGCTGTAAGCTATGAAACCTGTTTGTATATGGTCAAAAACTTAAGTAAAATAAGTAAAACTAATATTTCTATCTCTATTACAGGTATAGCAGGCCCAAAAGGTGGGACAACTACTAAACCAGTTGGTTTAGTTTATATAGGTATAAAAAAAGGGAATAAAATTTTGGTAAAAAAATATCTTTTTAAAAACAAAAAAAGAATTTTAATTCAAAAAGCTACTGTAAATAGAGCACTAAATTTAATTTTAACTCTTCTTAAATAGTTCTTCAGCTCTTTTTTGAAAAGAGTCAGCAATTTTATTTAAACCAAATTGGAAAGATTTGGTCATAATGGTATTTAAAAAAATATTTTTTAGTTCAAAGTCAACATCAAAAGAAACTACAGTTGTGTTATTCTCTTCTTTAAAGTGCCATTTATTTTCCAAGTGTTTTAAGGGTCCATCAAGATTGGTTACATAAATTGAATCCTCTTTTTTGTTGAATTTAACATCACTTTTATAAGTATCTTTAAAGGGACCTTTCCCAATTGTTAAATCTGCAATGATTAATGTAAAATCGCCTTTTACGCTTTTTTCATAAACTTTAGCATCCAAACAAAATGGTACAAATTCAGGATAGCTTTTTATATCTAGAACAAGATCTATTAATTGTTCTTTTTTACACTCAATTGATCTTTTAACTGATGCTTTGGGCATTAGTTTGATTAATTCTATTTTTTTGAAGAACCGCAAAATCTTCATCAGCATGATAAGAGGATCTTGTCATTGGTGAAGAAGAAACAAGTAAAAATCCTTTTTCTTTTGCTTTTGACTCTAATTCTTTAAACTCATCAGGATGATAATATCTATTTAAGGGATAATGTTTAGATGATGGTTGCAAATATTGACCAATAGTTAAAAAATCTACTTTTGCAGATATCAAATCATCCATTACTTGTAAAATCTCATCATTAGTTTCACCTAAGCCGACCATTAAGCCAGATTTGGTAAATATGTTCTTATTAATTTCTTTTGCTTTTTTTAAAAGCTCTAAAGAAGCAAAGTATTTTGCTCCAGGACGAACTTGTTTGTAAAGTCTAGGAACTGTTTCAATATTATGATTAAATACATCTGGTTGAGCATCTAGTACCTTTTTATAGGCTTCTCCTTTTCTTAAAAAATCTGGAGTTAGAACCTCTATAGATGTATTTGGGTTATTTTTTTTTGTAGTCTCAATAACTTCACAAAAGTGATTAGACCCACCGTCAGGTAAATCGTCTCTATCTACAGAAGTAATTACAACATGTTTTAATTGCAAACGTTTTACTGCAGCAGAAATCTTATATCCCTCAAAGGGATCTAATTTTTCAGGTTTTCCTGTTTTTACATCACAAAATCCGCATGCTCTAGTACATGTATCACCCATAATCATAAATGTTGCATGTTTTTTACTCCAACATTCTGTAATATTTGGGCAATTAGCTTCTTGGCAAACTGTTACAAGCTTACTGTTACTAATTAATGTTTTTGTTCTAAAAAATTCCTTACTATTTGAAATTTTTGACTTTATCCAACTTGGTTTTTTTTTAATTGGATTTATAGGTTTATTAACCTTTTCTGGATGTCTTACTTTACTCATCTTTAATTATATAAATTTTCTCGCCTTTTTTTCCTAGTAAAAAATTTTTTCTTATTAGCGTTTCTATAAAATCTAAATCTAAGTTATTTGTTAAAAAAGAATTTTTTAACTCAATCTCTTCAATTTCATTAATAAGAGAAAACTGTTGTCTATTTAAATCTAATAAAACATTTTTTTTTTTAAAATACGATATTAAACCTCTTTCGCCATCTAATAAATTTAAAAAAAAATAAATGATTAAAAATGTTATAATTAAAGTAAAGTAATTTTTTTTTAATTTTTGAAGCATTAAGATATTTTATTCATTTTTGAATTTCTTCCAAGAATTTCCTCAATTCTTAAAAGTTGGTTATATTTTGCTACTCTCTCTGACCTTGCAAGCGAACCAGTTTTAATTTGATTTGAATTTGTTCCTACAGCAAGGTCTGAAATGAACGTATCTTCACTATCGCCAGATCTGTGTGACACAATTGTATTATAACCTATAAGTTGAGCGAATTTTATCACCTCTAATGTTTCTGTGACTGTACCTATTTGATTAAGTTTAATTAGGATAGCATTTGATGAGTTCTGCAAAAAACCGATTTTTAATCTTTCTAAATTTGTAACATATAAGTCATCACCCACTATCTGTATGGAAGAACCTAATTTATTTGTTAGCTTACTCCACGCTGTCCAATCATTTTCGTGAAATGGATCTTCAACTGATTTGATTTTATACTTTTTTAAAAGTGATGAATATTTTGCTAAAGTATTGTTAGCAGATATAAATTTATTTGAATGAATAGAATACTTTTTTTTTTTATATAATTCATTTGCAGCAACGTCTAAACAAATTGATATATTTTTACCATTTTTAAAACCTGAAATTTTGATTGCTTTAATAATTAATTTTAAAGCATCTTCGTTCTTCTGAATCATTGGGGCAAAACCCCCTTCATCTCCTACATTTGTTGAATGTCCTTGTTTTTTAAGTAAATTTTTTAAATTATTAATTACTATAAAACACATTCTCATAGCTTCTGAAAATGAAGATGCACTATCAGGTCTAATCATAAATTCTTGAATTCTCAATTTATTATTAGCATGTACTCCACCATTAATAATATTCATCATTGGGAATGGCAATTTGTAGTTATTCTTAATTAAAAATGTTTTAAATAATGGTTTCTTTTTTATTTTTGCAGATAGTTTTTTAACTGCAATTGATATAGCAAGCATTCCATTAGCACCTAAATTCTTTTTTTGTTTTGTGCCGTCTAACTTAATTAATATATGATCAATTTTTTCTTGATTATGAACATTTTGGTTTTTGATTTTTTTAGATATTTTACTATTTATTAAATTGACAGTATTAAAAACACTTTTGCCCATATATTTTTTGTTATTTTTATCTCTTTTTTCATAAGCCTCATAAGACCCAGTTGATGCACCAGATGGACAAATAGCTTTAGCGCTTATATTTTTTGAGAAAACTTCAGCCTCAACTGTTGGATTACCTCTACTGTCAAAAACTTGTCTGCCGACAATTTTTGTAATTTTGCTCATTAATTTTTCTTAATTAAATTATCTATCTCAACTATTCGATTTAATAAATTTTCTAATTTATTAAGTGGAACCATGTTAGGTCCATCTGATGGTGCATTATCTGGATCTTGATGAGTTTCTAAAAAAATTCCAGCAACACCAACAGCAACAGCAGCTCTTGTTAAGTATTCAACAAATTCTCTTTGCCCACCACTTTTTTCTCCTAACCCACCAGGTTGCTGAACAGAATGTGTCCCATCAAAAACAACAGGATATCCGTTTTTGGCCATAATTGGTAGAGATCTCATATCAGAAACCAATGTATTATAACCAAAGCTAGCACCTCTCTCAGTAACTAGAATATTGTCATTACCAGACTCTGAAATTTTTTTTGTTACATTAACCATGTCCCATGGTGCAAGAAATTGACCTTTTTTGACATTGATAATTTTATTTGTTTTTGCTGCAGCAATAAGTAAATCTGTTTGTCTACATAGAAATGCTGGTATTTGAATTACATCGACATGTTCTGAAACTATCTTACATTGTTCCTCATTGTGAATATCTGTGAGAACTGAAACTTTCAATTCTTTTTTAATTTTATCAAATACTGGTAAAGATTTTTCAAGACCTGCTCCTCTTTTTCCTTTAAGGCTAGTTCTGTTTGCTTTGTCAAAAGACGTTTTATAAATAAAACCTATTTGAAGTTTTTCTGTAATTTCTTTGATTTTACCAGCCATATCCAAGGCATGTTGTTCAGACTCTAATTGACATGGTCCAGATATCAAAAATATCTTATTATTATTTGATATTTCAACACCGTTGCATTTTACAATTTTACTTTCCATTAATATACTTTTGCAGCCTTGATAAATGAAGAGAATAAAGGATGAGGAGATAAAGGTCTAGATTTAAATTCTGGATGAAATTGAACGCCAATAAACCAGGGATGATTATTTAATTCGATAATTTCTGGCAATTTACCATCTGGTGAAATGCCTGAGAAAATCATACCTTTAGATTCAAATTTATCTTTTAAATTTATATTCACTTCATACCTATGTCTATGTCTTTCGTTTATTGATTTAGTTTTGTAAATTTTTTGTATCAACGAATTATGTCTTAATTTAGCTTCATATAACCCTAACCTCATAGTTCCACCTAAGTTTACATCAGTTCCTTTAATTAATTTTCCATTTTTATTCCATTCATTTAACAATCCTATTACAGGATAACATTTCCTATCAAGTTCACTAGAACCAGCTTTTTTAATTTTAAGAACATTTCTAGCAAATTCAATTATCGCCATTTGCATGCCAAAACATATTCCTAAAAAAGGGATTTTATATTTTCTAGCATAATTAATTGCTGAAATTTTCCCCTCAGTTCCTCTTTTTCCAAAACCTCCAGGTATTAGAATTCCTGAAACATTTCTAAGAATTTTTTTAACTTGATTTGCTTGTAAGTTATCAGACTCAATCCTAATCAGGTTTACTTTTACATTATTTTGTAATCCACCATGAATGAGTGCTTCGTCTAATGATTTATATGCATCTTTTAAATTAACGTATTTTCCAATTATACCGATATTAATAATTTTTCTTTTATTTAAGATTGTTTTTGTAATTTTTTTCCATGGTAATAAATTTACTCTCTTTTTTGCTTTAATATTAAAATATTTTAAAACTTGCTTATCCAATTTTTCTTTATAAAAACTAATTGGTGCTTCATAAATTGTTCTTACATCTACAGTTTCAATTACATTTTCTATAGCTACATTGCAAAATAAAGATATTTTTTTTCTTTGATCGATAGGTATAGATTTTTGAGATCTGCAAATCACAATATCTGGTTGTATACCAAGACCTCTTAATTCTTTGACAGAATGTTGTGTGGGTTTAGTTTTAATTTCGTCTGATGATTTTAAAAAAGGAACAAGTGTTAAATGAATAAATAAAGTTTTATTTTTTCCATGATCGTTTGAAAATTGTCTTATTGCTTCAACAAAAGGTAAACTTTCTATATCACCTACAGTTCCACCAATTTCACATATAACAAAATCTTCATTTGTAATATCACCACTAATAAATTCTTTTATTCTGTCGGTTACATGAGGAATAACTTGAACCGTTTTACCTAAATATTTTCCTTTTCTTTCTTTTAAAATGATATCACTATAAATTTTACCAGTTGTTATATTATCTGATTTTTTTGCCGATATGTTTGTAAATCTTTCGTAGTGTCCTAAATCAAGATCTGTTTCAGCTCCATCATCTGTTACAAAAACTTCTCCATGTTGAAACGGACTCATAGTTCCTGGATCAACATTTAAGTATGGATCCATTTTTCTAACCCTTACTTTATAACCCTGAGATTTGAGAAGGTATGCTAAAGATGCTGATGTTAGTCCTTTTCCTAATGAAGAAACCACGCCGCCAGTGACAAAAATATATCGCGCCATGGAAGTATGTTATAACCAAATTTTTAAAAAAATAAAAGAATTAATTATTATCTGGTATTTTTGGCACATCTTCTGTGCTTTCGATATCTTTATCTATCACGGATGTGGTTGGAATAATATCTTGTCTTGAAATTATAGTAAGTGCAATACTACATATTATAAATAAAGTTGCTACTACAGCTGTAGCTTTGGTTAAAAAGTTACCAGCTGAACGTGAAAACATAAAATTATCTTGAGATACACCAATACCTAAAGCACCACCTTCAGATTTTTGAAACAAAATTAAAATGACTAATATTATAGCAAGAACTATATTCAAAATTAATAATATATTTTCCATAGAGATTAATTAATAGTTTTTTTAATGATATCAATAAATTTTTTTTCATTTTGAGAGGCACCACCTATTAAAAAACCATCTATAATGTCGATTTTAGATAACTTATTTATATTATTTGGACTTACTGATCCACCATATAAGATTTTATAATTTTGAGTTTTAAAAATATTTTTTAATATTTTTCTAATTTTTTGGACTTGTAATTTTAAATTATTTATTTCAGGCACTACACCTGTGCCAATTGACCAAATAGGTTCATAAGCAATTAAAATATTTTTTAAATCCTTTATATTTTTTAATCCATTAAAAATTTGTTTTCTTAAAACCAAAGTAGTTTTATTGTTTTTTTTTTCCTTAAGACTCTCTCCTATACAAAAAATCACTTTTAAATTAGATTTTAATGCAGCTTTAATTTTCAAATTTATTTTATTGTCTGTATCACCTTCGTCTCTAGACTCTGAATGACCGATTATCACAAATTTAGATCCTGTATCTTTAATCATTTTTGCATTTATAAATCCTGTGGAAGGTCCATAGCCAATTTTGTAATGACAATTTTGTGCACCAATCATGATATTTGTGTTTTTTACTTTATTAGCAAATTCCTCTAAAAGCGTATATGGAGGACAATAAATTATTTTTGCTTTATAGAATTTTTTGCTTTTTGATAATTTTTTAATATTTTTAATAGCTCTTAAAGTTCTGGAATTTCCATACATTTTCCAGTTTGCAACAAAATATATATTATTATTTGTCATTAAGTATAAATTAATTTATAGATTTATTTTTTTATAGATCAATAAATAAACAAACTTATTTTATGCTAAGCAAACTAAGAAACTTCTCAAAAAGTAGATTATCTGGGGTATTGGTATTTATAATTATCATTCCGTTTGTTATGTGGGGTATGGGTAGTGTATTTAGTGGTGGCAATACAAATATAATAGCAAAAATTAATAACAAAAATATATCTACAGAGGAATTAATAGAAAGTCTTAATTCTAAAGGTATAGATTTAGATTATTTAAAAAAAAATATTAATAAAAATATACTAGAAGAAATTTTAAGTGAATTGATATCAAAAAATATATTAATAAACGAAATAGAAAAAATGAACATCAATGTTTCAGATCAAAGCTTAGTTAAAAAAATAAAAAAAGATAAAAAATTTTTAGATAATGAAAAAAGATTTTCTAGAATTAAATATGAAAAGTTTTTAATTGAAAATAATTTAACAGCAGTAAATTTTGAAAAAAAATTAAAAGATCAAGAATTACAGAAAAAACTTTTTTATTATATAAGTGGTGGCGTTAAAACCCCAAAATTTATTATAGATAGGTATTATTCAGATGAGAATAAAAAAATATCTGTTGATTATATAAATTTAGAAAACATTTATAAAAAAGACTTTTCCGATAAAGAAATAGAGGATTTTATTAATAAAAAAACTAAAAATTTAGAAAAAGAATACATAGATTTTACATATTCAATTATTAAACCTGAAAGTTTAACAAATTCTAAAGAATTTTCTGAAATTTTTTTTAAAAAAATAGATGAAATTGAAAATTTAATAATCGAAGGTCAAAATATTAATAAAATTAAAAATAAGTATAATTTAGATTTAAATGAAAAATTAAATTTTATTTATTCAGAAAATGAAATTGAAGTAGAAAATGAAATTTATAAGAATAGAAATAAAGATCAAATACAACTTATAGAAAAATCTGACTTTTTTTTGCTTTATCAAATTGATAGAAAATTAAAAAGGTTACCCTCAACTAAAGATGAAAAATTTAAGGAGGAAATTTTAAATAATTTAAAATTAAAAGCTAAATTTGAATTTAATAAAAATTTAAATGAAAAAATTCAAAATAAAACTTTTAACGATGATGACTTTATTAAATTGAAAACTGGAGACATGAAAATCAATAATGTAGAAATAAAATCAATTAAAGACATTAACATATTTACAACAGAATCGATAAAATTTATTTATACAATGCCTAAAAACAGTTTTTTAATGATTTCAGATTTAGACCAAAACATTTACTTAGCTAAGATCAAAGATTTAGAAATTCAAAGTATAGATTATGAAGATGAAAATTATAAAAATTATTCTCAAATTTCTAATGTCAGACTGATAAACAATTTATTTACCTCTTACGATCAACATTTAAATAATAAATATGAAGTTAAAATATATGATAATAATCTAAAGAGAGTAAAAGATTACTATAAATAATAAAATGTTAAATAAAAACTTAAACGATTTTATTTATTCCCATAAAAAAAAAAATAATCAAATTTTATATACTAAAATTAAAACAAAAAATTTAAGTGAAATTGAAAATTTAGTAAATAATTTTTTAGAAGAAAAAAATAGTTTCATTTTTGAATCTGTAGAAAAAGGAAAAATAAAAGGCAGATATACAATATTTGGTAAAAGCCCTGATAAGATATGGGAATTTAACAATAATAATTGTTTTATTTATTTTAAAAAAAAAAAAAAAAAAATAAAAGGAAAACCAAAAGATGTAATTGAAAAAATAATACAAGAGTTTAAATTTAAAACTCCTAAAGAATTGCCCCCTATTAGCTCAATATTATCAGGATATTTTTCTTATGACATAATAAGATATATAGAAAAAATTCCAAACAAATGTAGTGATGATTTAAATATACCAGATGCAAGAATTATTAGACCAACAAAATTAATAATACACGATAATGTACTAAAAAAAATTTATTTTATAATTAACGTTTTTCATGATGAAAAAATAGATAATTATTTAAAAAAATATAATTTAATAAAAAATGAAATTGAAGGTTTAATTTTCCTTGCTAATTATAAAAATCAAAGTCAATTAAAAGAAACCAATCACACTAACAAAATAAAATCTAATATTTCAAAAAAAAAATTTTTAAAAAATGTAAATAAGGCTAAAAAATACATTAAAATCGGAGATATTTTTCAAGTAGTTTTGAGTCAAAGATTTGAAACAAATCTTAATAAAAGTCCACTTGAAGTTTATAAAAAGTTAAGATTTACAAACCCATCACCATTTATGTATTTTTTTAATTTTACAGATTTTCAAATAATCGGAGCTAGCCCTGAAATCTTAGTTAGATTAAGAAATAACAAAATTACTGTTAGACCTATTGCTGGAACTAGACCAAGGGGCAAAAATAGAAAACAAGATATTTTTTTTGAAAAAGATCTTTTAAAAGATAAAAAAGAAATCGCAGAGCATTTGATGCTCTTAGATTTGGGCAGAAATGATGCTGGAAAGGTTTCAAAGATAAATTCTATTAAAGTAACTGAAAATTTTAAAATCGAGAGATATTCCCATGTCATGCATATAGTATCAAATGTACAAGGTGATTTTAATAATAAATATAGTAAATTTGATACTTTATTATCGGGTTTCCCTGCGGGGACAGTGTCTGGAGCACCAAAAATTAGAGCAATGGAAATTATAGATGAGTTAGAAACAACAAAAAGAAAAGTATATGCTGGAGGTATAGGATATTTTTCTGCTAATGGGGACTTTGATACATGTATAGCTTTAAGAACTGCCATTACAAAAAAAAATAGATTTTATGTTCAAGCTGGCGCAGGAATAGTTGCAGATAGTAAACCTATTAACGAGTATAATGAAACTATAAACAAAGCAAAAGCTTTGTTAAAATCTTTAGAATAAAAATGAAAATTATGTTAATTGATAACTATGATAGTTTTACTTTTAATCTATACCATTATTTATCATCAATTAAAAACGTCAAAGTTGATGTTAAAAGAAATGATAAAATTAACTCAAATGATATAATTACAAACAAATATAATAGAATAGTAATATCACCTGGACCTGGCAATCCTAATCAATCGGGTAATTGTAAAAAAATTGTTAAAGATCTCTATAAAAATTATCCTATTCTTGGTGTTTGTTTGGGTCATCAAATTATTGCTGAGGTTTTCAATTCAAAAGTTATTCAAGCAAAAAAACTAATGCATGGAAAAATAAGTATAATTAATAATAATAAAATTGGTATACTTAAAAATTTACCATCTAAATTTAAAGCAACAAGATATCATAGTCTTATAGTTGACAAAAATAGACTGTCAGAAGATTTAGTTGTAACCTCAATGACTACAGATGGTATTATAATGGGTTTAATGCATAAAAAATATAATGTTCATGGTGTTCAATTTCATCCTGAAAGTATAAAAACAAATGTAGGCATCAAAATCATCAGTAATTTTATTAAAAATGGATAGTTTCATAAAAAAATTAAATAACAATCAGGATCTTTCTTTTAATGAAAGTAAGTCAGCTTTTAAATTACTTATGGAAGGGAAAGCAAATGAAAGTCAGATTTTTGATTTTTTAACATCACTATCAAAAAAAGGTGAGGTTTCTGATGAAATTGCAGGTGGAGTTTATGTCCTTAGAGAAATGTCCAAGAGAGTAAATGTTAAAAATGCAATAGATACATGCGGTACAGGAGGAGATGGAAAAAATACCCTTAATATATCAACTGCCTCAGCATTATTGCTAGGCGGTATGTCTATCAAAGTTGCAAAACATGGTAATAAAGCTGTATCTTCAAAATGTGGATCAGGGGACGTTTTAGAAGAGTTGAAAATAAATATAAATTTAGATTCAAGTGATATTGAAGAAGAAATAAGCAGAAATAATTTTGGTTTTATGTTTGCGCCAAACTTTCATAGTGCCATGAAATACGTCGGTCCTACAAGAAGAAGAATTGGTAAAAGAACAATTTTTAATATGATCGGACCATTAAGTAGCCCTGCATTAGTTCAACGACAAGTGGTAGGTGTTTTTGATCACAAATTACTTGATATCTTTGCAAATGCTTTAAAGAATCTCAATATAAAATTTGCTTGGATTGTAAATAGTGAAGATGGATTAGATGAAATATCACCATATGCTAAAACAAATGTAGTTCAATTAAAAGATAACGAAATAAAAAAATTTGTTATTGATCCAATAAAACTTGAAATAAATGCTGATAAATTTGAAAATTTAGTTGGACAAGACTCAAAATATAACGCTATGAAAATTATAGAAATTTTCAAAGGTGTTGATAATGATTTTTCAAAAGCAGTTTGTTTAAATGCTGCTGCAGGTTTGATTATTTCAGGAAAATTTGAAAGATTTAATGATGCGTATTTTAATGCCAGAGAATTTATAAAATCTGGAAAAACATTTAAATATCTTGAGAAAATTCAAAATGCAAAATAATATTTTAGAAAATATCATAAACAAAAAAATTAAAAAAATAGAATTACTTAAAAAATCCTTATCAGAAGAAACTATTAAAGAAAATATACTTAAAAATAAAAATTTTTTTAATTTTAAAAATAAAATAGAAAAAAATATTCAAAATGATAAAATTTCAATTATAGCTGAAATCAAAAAAGCAAGCCCATCTGCTGGGGTAATAATTGAGAATTATGATCCTGTTAAAATTGCAGAAATTTATTATAAAAATAATGCTACTTGCCTATCTGTATTAACAGAAGAGGATTTTTTTTTAGGAAATTTAAATCACATAAGCGACATTAAACAAAAAATTAATTTACCTATCTTGTGCAAGGATTTTTTTATTGATAAGTTTCAAGTTTCATTATCTAAAAGTTATGGTGCAGATGCAATCTTAATTATTTTAGCTGGTATATCTAAAAATTTATCACATCAACTATATGAAGAAGCTTTAAAACAAAATATGTCAGTGATAATTGAAGTACATACTGTTAGTGAAGCAAAGATGGCTTTAAATTTTAAAGAAGCGTTAATAGGTATAAATAATAGAAATCTTAAAACATTGGAAACAAATATAAGTACTACCTACGAAATAAATAATATCTTGGTCAATCATAATGGACCTATAATTTCTGAAAGCGGAATAGAAAATAAAGAACAGATTTTGCAAATAAAAGATAAAACAAAAATAAAAACTTTTTTAATTGGTGAATCAATTTTAAAAAATATAAAAAAAAATAAAATTTTTTCAGTTTTATAGCTAAAAATGCCTAGTTTTATTGAATTTTAATCTATTGATCAATTAGGAGAACTTTTATAGAACATAAATGTACTTAATTTGTTCTATGCTTACTAAAAAACAAAAAAATTTGCTCTTATTTATCAACAAGAAGTTGAGATCCTCAGGAATTTCACCTTCTTATGAGGAAATGAAAGAATCTTTAAATCTAAA
>MDTB01047088.1_pt1 | contig 23216 bp, 22 predicted proteins | sample 811161 | NCBI WGS metagenome assembly MDTB01 (sample SAMN05326650, study PRJNA326480) | marine metagenome | isolation source: seawater | place: Mediterranean Sea | collected 2009
ACCGCTTCAGCGAATTTCGCAGGGTGGGCTGTGGCCAAAACAACCATTAACATACCGCTCGGTGTGACTTGTAAGGCATCGACCCCTGTCGCTGTATGCGGATCGATCAGCTCACCCGTCTCTTTAAATATACGAGAGATAGTCGCGCAAGTTTGCTCATCATCGACAGCGTGCGCCGAGAAAAGGGCTTTTGCTTGATTGATGACTGAGTCATCCAACTGCACCGCACCTGTCTGAAATGAGTCCATAACTTGGGCCATTTTGAAACCATCGCGGCCATGGAGATCGAACAACAGACGCTCGAAATTTGAGCTCACAACGATGTCCATCGATGGAGACAATGTTTTCTCTAGGGGCTTTCTGGATAAATCACCACGCAGCCCTCGAACCAGAGCATCATTTGTATTGGTGGCCACGGTAAAATGTGCGATTGGGAATCCCATCTGTTTTGCGAGATATCCACCGAATACATCACCAAAGTTCGCCGAAGGAACGCTGTAAGCTAGCTCTCGCTCAAGAGCGCCCAGGCGGAGTCCCGCGTATATGTAGTACACCGTCTGTGCCATGATTCGAGCGAGATTAATCGAGTTCACTGCCAACAGACGACTTGGGGTAACAAACGCTTGATCCATGAACGATGCCTTTACAATCGCCTGACAATCATCGAAATTCCCCCTCAAAGCAACGTTGTGCACGTTGCTAGACAAAACGGTAGTCATCTGACGCCGTTGCACTTCACTCACACGTTGATACGGATGCAGAATAACCACATCGAGGTGATCTGAACGTCTAGCCCCTTCAATTGCAGCCGAACCGGTATCACCCGATGTTGCGCCCATAACAACACCACGCTCGCCACGCTCTGCCAAAAAGTAGTCAAGAAGCCGGCCGAGTAACTGAAGAGCAAAGTCTTTAAACGCCAGCGTCGGTCCATGAAAGAGTTCAACAAGCCAAGTATCATGACTGAGCTGTTTCGTTGGCGCGATTGCTGAGTGGCGGAATGAGCCGTAGGCGTCTTCAACCATCGATACAAAAGTCTCTCTCGGTATCGATCCATCTACAAACGGCCACATCACCTCGATTGCAAGCTCATGGTAAGGAAGTGGTTGCCACTGCCTCAGTGTGGCTTCAGAAATTGTGGGTAACGACTCAGGCACATACAGCCCACCGTCTGGGGCCAGACCCGTGAGCACGACGTCGTCAAAGTCTAAAACAGGAGCCTGACCCCGAGTCGATATAAACTTCAAGCGAAACCCCCAAGAGTCTCACAACGAATAACGACTGTGGTACCCACAACGAAGGATTGTTGCTCTATCTGACCCAACGCAGCCAATACATACTTCTCACGCACTTTGTGAGTCAATAGGATCAAAGCGACAGGCTCGCCTGCCACACCATCTTTTTGGATAACGCTCTCTAACGACACGTCATGCTCAGCTAGCGTTCGAGTAATGTATGCGAGGACACCAACCTCATCGCGCACCGACAACCGAACATAAAACGGAGAAACTGTTTCGTGGATCGGAAGGATTGGTAGATCATTAAGTTGGGCCGGTTGGAATGCCAAATGTGGAACACGGTTCGTTGGATCTGCTGTGAGGGCGCGCGCCACATCGACTAAATCCGCCACGACAGCGCTCGCTGTGGGTAGCGAACCCGCTCCCGGTCCATAATGCAATGTTGAGCCGACAGCATCACCGTGGATCTGTACCGCATTCATTACCCCGCTCACGTTCGCCAACAGTTGTGATTCCGGGATCAATGTTGGGTGAACTCGCATCTCGATACCGCGCTCAGTGCGACGCGCAATACCCAAGTGTTTAATGCGGTAACCAAGCTCTTCAGCATAATCAAGATCCATCAAATCGATTGAGGATATACCTTGCGTATAAACAGAATCAAAGTTAAGCGGGATACCAAAAGCGATAGATGCGAGGATACAAAGCTTGTGAGCGGCATCGATTCCCTCAACATCAAACGTAGGATCTGCCTCGGCATAACCAAGTTCCTGCGCCTCAGCTAGTACATCTGCAAAATCGCGGCCTTTATCGCGCATCTCAGTCAAGATGAAATTACCGGTACCATTAATAATCCCGGCAAGCCACTGGATCTGGTTGGCGGCCAACCCCTCACGCAATGCCTTGATGACAGGAATCCCACCAGCAACGGATGCTTCAAACGCGATCGTTACACCCCTAGCCTGCGCCCTTTCAAAGAGCAAATTCCCATGCTCGGCAATCAACGCTTTATTAGCAGTCACAATATGTTTACCTGACTCGATTGCCGCTTCGATCAGCTCTCGCGCATAATCACATCCACCAATCAATTCAACGAACACTTCGACATCAGGATCTCGGGCAACATCCATCAAATCACGAGATACATTGATTCCCGACAAATCCACATCATCACGGTCCCTTCGCGCACCAATATGTGTAATCTGAATCTCGCGACCAACGCGGCGAGATAGTTCCTGCCGATTATTCGCGAGTACAGTCAACGTGCCCTGCGCAACAGTGCCGAGGCCAACGAGGCCAACAGAGATAGGTTTCAAAAATTTGTCCTTACAAAGTTTCTGTCATGGTAAATTCCATTCGGAATAGACGTTTGATGTTGCGGAGCGCCTGGCGTGTTCGATGTTCGTTTTCGATCAACGCAAAACGCACGTGATCGTCACCATACTGACCAAAGCCAATGCCGGGGCTCACAGCAACGTTGGCATCACGAATCAATTTCTTAGCAAATTCCAGTGACCCTAGATCACGATATTGTTCAGGAATTCGTGCCCAGACAAACATCGTTGCTTTCGGATATTCGACCGGCCAACCTAGTGCGTTCAATCCTTCACACAGCACATCGCGACGTGATTGATACATATCGCGGATTTCATTAACACAAGTTTGATCACCTTCGAGTGCTGCGATCGCAGCCACCTGAATTGGCGTAAAAGTCCCATAATCGAGGTAGGACTTAATTCTAGCCAGCGCACCAATTAACTCTTTGTTGCCGGCAGCAAACCCAACTCGCCACCCCGGCATGTTGTAGCTTTTTGACAGCGAGAAGAATTCCACTGCGATCTGTTTTGCGCCATCAACCTGCAAAATAGACGGTGCGATGTAGCCATCGAAGACAATGTCAGCGTACGCCAGGTCCTGGACTACCCAGATGTTATGTTCACGCGCGATCTCAACCACCCTCTCAAAGAAATCGATTTCCACACACATCGTGGTCGGATTTGCCGGAAAGTTGAGTACTAACATCTTTGGTCGAGGCCACGAGGTCTCAATCGCTTTAACTAATTCGCTAAAGAAATCCTCACCGGGAAGAAGTGGCACGTGGCGGATATCAGCGCCTGCGATGACAAATCCATAGGGATGGATCGGATACGCTGGGTTTGGAACTAGTACCGCATCACCAGGCCCTAAAGTCGCCATGGCAAGATGCGCAAGACCCTCCTTCGATCCTATTGTCGTGATAACCTCGCTCTCCGGGTCTAGATTGACGTCATAACGGGTCTTATACCAGTTGGCCATTGCACGGCGAAGGCGAGGAATGCCCTTGGACTGAGAATATCGATGTGTGTCTTCGCGGTTCGCTGTTTCGACCAGCTTTTTGACGATATGATCCGGCGTCGGCTGGTCCGGATTTCCCATAGAAAAATCGATAACATCCTCGCCAGCCACTCGTGCTTTCTGACGCATTTCACCGATCACGTTAAAAACATAAGGAGGAAGACGCTCAATGCGCGGGAATCGTGTATCCACTCGATCAATACTCAGTTCAATTTAGACCGCAGATTGTAGCTTAAGAGCCCTGCTGATTCATGCGCTTTAACAGCTCCTTCCACGGCGCATACCCTGGCTGCATTTCACCATCTTCAAAAATAAGTGTGGGGGTTCCAGTGATCCCAAGCTTTTGACCCAGTTTGTATTGATCGGCAACTGGGTTGTCGCAGGTCGCAGGCTCTGGCGTTTTTCCTGCCTTCGCAAGCGTCATCGTCACATTTTGATCTTTTGCGCAGTAGACAGACACATACTTTTTGTAGGAATCAGATCCTACACCTGCGCGTGGAAATGCCGCATAACGAACCTCCACACCATTCTCTTGAAGTAGCTCTATTTCGCTGTGCAGACGTCGGCAATATCCGCAGTCGATATCAGTGAACACAAGGAGACTATGTTTCACTTCACCTTTCGGAGAAAAAATAATCAGTTTTGACTCATCAATTTTGCTGACTAATTCCCGAAGATCCGCACGACGGCCAACGTCAGTTAAATTTTTTACACCACCAGTATCGACTTTATACAAATCTCCAGCAACGAAATAAGAGCCTGTGGAGTCGGTGTAGATGCGCTCACCCGTTTTCAACGTCACTTCGTAGAATGGCGTATCGTCGATCGGCTTTACAGATTGAATTTGGATCATTGAATTAATGCCCGTTATAGCTTTCTCAATCTGCGCTTGATCTGCAATCACAGTGACAGAGAACAAAGCTAACAACGTAACCAACCAACGCATATTCACTCCTCGCTTTATTAGTAGCCAGAGTGTAACTCAACCGCGGGGATGATGTGCGGTGTGCAACTGCTTAAGGCGCTCTCTAGCTACGTGGGTATAGATTTGAGTTGTTGAAAGATCTTCATGACCTAAAAGCAATTGAACCACTCGAAGATCTGCTCCGTGGTTCACCAGATGAGTCGCAAACGCATGACGAAGCGTATGTGGACTCAAAGGAGCAGTGATCCCCGCAATGTGAGCAATGTGCCGTAATCGGTGCCAAAAAGTCTGTCTCGTCATGGGAGCGCCGGATCGCCCTGGAAATACCGCGGACCCTCTAGGATCAGCAAACTCTGGACGCGCCTCACGAAAATAACGCTGAAGCCAGTCCCTCGCCACATCGCCAAGCGGTACCAATCGCTCTTTATTACCCTTACCCAGGACACGAATAGCGCCTTGCTCAAGGTTTATATTAGACCGCTCCAGGCCACACAACTCAGTGACACGAAGACCCGACGCGTACAGAACTTCCAGCATTGTCCTGTCTCTTAAACCAATCAATGTATCGGTATCCGGGGCCTCGAGTAAGCTGAACACATCACTCTCTGAGAGTGTCCTCGGCAAAGACCGACCCTTTGATGGTCTTCGGATCCGAGCCATTGGATCATACTCGCGACGCCCATGCCGAATTTGGTATTTGTAGAATCCGCGGAGAGCTGAAAGTTTCCGCTGAATGGACGGGATTCTTAAGCCTTTTGAGAACAGGGACCCAATGAACCCATTTATATCCGCGTCAGTCAGCGCTTCAATCGTTTTATCGAGAGATCTTGCATAAGCACTAACACCCTCTAGATCAACTCGATAAGCGCGCAAGGTACTCTCGGATAGACCGCGCTCTAAATAGAGCGCATCCAAATAGGCATCGAGATCGGAGCGCATTACCATAGAAAAAGGTTAACACGCCAAGTCGCTATTTTTTAGAGAGCCAACATTTTTTCTTAGTTCGCTGTCTCACCTGTAAAAAATGACAAGACCGGCTAGTTAGCGCCGGCCTTTTTGTCTCAAGAGTTTGAAAGCACAGAGGGCTTGCGCACCAAAACAGACGTACTTGGTTGGCGTCACCTGTGGGACCAACTACTTGGTATCCAACTTTTCCTTTATTCGTGCTGCCTTACCAGACAGCTCACGTAAGTGATACAGCTTTGCTTTGCGGACGTCACCGCGACGCTTGACGGTGATCGAGTCAACCAACGGTGAGTGCAGCTGAAACGTTCGCTCAACGCCGACACCATGCGAAATCTTACGCACGATGAAACTCGAATGCAGACCACGGTTCGACTTTGCAATCACAACCCCTTCATAGGCCTGCAGACGCTCACGCGTACCCTCTTTCACCTTCACCTGAACCACAACCGTGTCTCCCGGCGCGAACGCAGGTAGGTCTGTCTTGATTTGCTCATTATTGATTGCTTCAATGATCGGATTCATGCTCACAGCTTTGACTCCCTAATAAATTCATCCAAAAGTACCTGGTCTCCCGCAGATAGCGTCTTCTCTTCCAATAGCTCGGGTCGACGTAACCACGTCCGACCCAGTGCCTGTTTGCGGCGCCACTTGGCAATATCGCCGTGATGCCCACTCAGCAACACATCCGGAACTCTCAAACCCGCAATGTCTTCGGGTCGGGTATAGTGAGGGCAATCCAGCAGCCCATCGCTGAACGAGTCCTCTGCCGCGCTATTTGCATGTCCAAGAACGCCAGGAACAAAACGGCTCACTGCATCAACTACCGCAATGGCTGCTGGTTCCCCTCCCGAGAGCACAAAATCTCCCAGCGAAATCTCCCGATCAATGTCGAGCTCAATCACTCGTTCATCAATCCCCTCATATCGACCGCAAACCAGAACCAGTTCAGGTAGTCCAACCAATTCATGAACCAAGGCCTGCGTCAATGGCTCTCCCTGCGGGCTTAAATACAGCACCGGCGCCTTTGATAGCACCGCTCTTGCGTCTGCAATCGAAGCTCTCAGAGTCTCGACTTTCATCAGCATTCCAGGCCCCCCACCGTAGGGCCTGTCATCCACAGTGTGATGCGCATCGCTGGCATACGCTCTAGGATTGAAGGTTACTAGCTCAACCAATCCTTTGCGTAACGCTCCCCCGACGACTCCATGACCCAACGCATCGGCCACCATATTCGGGAACAGTGTTATGACGCCCCACCGCATTAAAATAGGGGGTCCCAATCAACCAGAATCAAACGCTCAGCCAAATTCACGTCCAAAATAGTCTGGCTGATAAATGGTATTAACCGCTCTGTTCGGTCAATGCTCTCAGCGTCACCCCGGACAACCAACACATCATTGGCGCCCGTCGGAATTACTATTTTGACAACACCTAGCATCTCGTTCCTAAGTGTTTTTACGCGACACCCCTCGAGGTCACGCCAATAAAACTCATCACCACTAAGTTCCGGAAGGTGGCCTCTGCCCACTTCAACTAAACAGTTTACCAGCGACTCAATGCTGGTTCGGTCAGTAAAACCGTCTAATCTCACGACATATCGTTTGTCACGCCGCTTCCACTCTTTGGGGGCTGTTTCCACGCTATCTATCGCTGGCCGACCAGTTACTCGGTCAGCTGATCGTGTTAACACCCACGGTTTCCATCCGAACACTGAAGCCGGGTCGTCAGTGAAACTATCCATCCAGACCCAGCCATTTAGGCCGTAGGGAGATCGGATCCGCCCCACAACCATCCGAGCAGACATTAAGCTGCCTGTCGCACGTCCTTGAGCAAGCGCTTCACGCGATCTGAGGTCTTCGCACCCAATCCAAGCCAATGATTAACTCGCTCAAGATCTACGCGCAGCCGCTCTGCCTGACCTCGTGCCATTGGGTCAAAGAATCCGACACGCTCAATGAAGCGACCATCACGCGCGTTTCTATGATCTGTCACCGTCAGATGATAGAAAGGACGCTTCTTAGAACCGCCGCGTGAAAGACGAATCGTAACCATGTTTTCGTAATCCTATCTTCGCTCCCGCAAGAGCCTTATATTTAAAGGCGCGCAATGATAATAACTTTGAGTCCAACTTACAACCGCGGCATACCACCTGGGGGCATCATTCCAGAGATACCGCGCATCATTTTCTGCATACCACCTTTTTTTCCAACTTTTTTCATCATTTTCGACATCTGTTTATGCTGCTTTAAAACTTTATTCACCTCTTGAACATCAGTCCCAGAACCATTGGCGATGCGCTGTTTGCGGGAACCGTTGATCACATCGGGGTCGTGGCGCTCTGCCGGCGTCATTGAATTAATCACAGCCTCCATGCGAACAAACTGCTTGTCGTCCACCTGATTCTGCATTTGGGTACCCATCTGCCCCATCCCTGGCATCTTTTCCAGGAGCGCCTTCATGCCACCCATGTTTCGCATTTGCTGCAACTGGTCCCTAAAGTCTTCCAGACTAAACCCTTTCCCCTTGAGGACCTTTCTGGCAACCCTTTCGGCTTTTTCTTTGTCAAGTTTTTGCTCAGCTTCCTCAATTAAACCGAGAATGTCACCCATCCCTAGAATTCGTGAAGCAAGGCGATCAGGATGAAATGCCTCCAGTCCATCGACTGTCTCACCAACACCCATAAACTTAATCGGCTGACCAGCAATCATTTTTACGGAAAGCGCCGCGCCGCCGCGAGCGTCTCCATCCGCTTTAGTCAAAATCACACCAGTCAAAGGAAGTACGTCAGAAAAAGCTTTAGCTGTATTTGCAGCATCTTGACCCGTCATCGCGTCAACAACGAATAAAGTCTCGACTGGATTCAGCGCTTGATGAAGACCCGAAATTTCTTTCATCATGTCTTCATCGATACCCAAACGTCCGGCAGTATCAACAAGAAGCACATCGTAAGCCGCAGACTCTGCCTTTTGCAGAGCAGCTTGCGCTAGTGCAATTGGACTCTGATCCGGAGTCGTCGGATAGACCTCAACCGCAATCTGCGCACCAAGTGCAGCAAGTTGCTCAATAGCGGCTGGCCGGTACACGTCAACGCTGACCAACAAGACTCTCTTCTTTTCTTTTCGGGTGAGGAGTTTGGCTAGCTTTGCAGCCGTTGTCGTCTTACCAGCACCCTGTAAACCTGCCAACAGAACAACCGCCGGAGGACGCTGCGCGAGGTTCAATGACTCCGACGATCCACCAAGAATAGCCTCGAGTTCGCTCTGAACGACCTTCAGAAACTGCTGACCAGGTGTAAGACTCGCTCGCACCTCACGACCTAGCGCACGCGCACGAACCTGCGACACGAATTGTTTCACGACAGGCAAGGCAACATCGGCCTCTAGCAGTGCTTTGCGGACTTCTTTCAGCGTACTAGCAATATTGTCTTCTGTGAGACGGGCCTTTTTGCCCATGGACTGTAATGTCTTCGATAGACGTTCACTTAAAGAATTAAACATATGATCTCTTTAGCCTGAAGTTCTAACGCACTATGATAACTAAAAATCGACTGAGAGTAGGATGATGTCTTTATTGGTTCCGGGGTTACTTGCGACGTCCGTGTTGTTTGCATCGGGAATCCGCCAGCTTAGTGCGTTTAAAAGAGGTGACGGACGCGATTTTACCTCCCTCTGGCTCGGTATTGCTGGCTGCGTTCTCTCGGTCGCTGTGGTGATCCAAGGCTTAGGTGATAATGGTGGGAGACCAACAACCGGACTCATGGGCACTCTGCTGGGAGCCCTCCTCTTACTCATCGTCCTTGGGTCCAGCCTAAAGCATCCGGTGAATGCTTTACTGATCGGCGTAGCACCGATCACAGGACTATTCACGCTAGTCGCGTCAGTGATCAGCCCCGTTTCGAATCAGTTAAGGCCCTTAAATTTTGAAACGGCGGTGCATATTGCGACCTCGGTTTTAGCGTACGGCGCTGTCACCTATTCTGGAACCCTCGCTATTTTATTGTCGTGGCAACATGCCAAGCTCAGAGAGCGTCCATTGACGCCTATCATCTCCGCCCTTCCTCCGCTGGATGCGATGGAACATTTATTCTTGCGGACAGTGCAAACAGCCTGGTTGGTTCTAACGATAGCCCTTTTCACTGGCGTATTTTATGTTGAAGACTTCTGGGCCCAGCAACTCGCCCATAAAACAGTTTTATCTGTGCTCGCTTGGTGGGGAATGGCAATCGCTCTGTGGCAACATTTTAGGGAAGGAGGTGTCACTCGCATTATGAGGAAAACTGCAATCGTTGGAGCCGCACTTCTATGTGTCGGCTATCTCGGTAGCAAAGCTGTTCTGGAGTTTGTGCTGTAATGGATGCCACTTTTGAGTGATATCTCCAATGAAATCTTGTTCGGAATTCTTATTCTTCTGATCTTCCTGTCGGGTTTCTTTTCAAGTTCAGAGACTGGGCTGATGGCGATCAATCGTGTGAGACTTCAACACCTGGCTGAGGAAGGATCAAAAGGTGCTTCAAGGATCCTGTCGCTACTTGAACGTCCCGATCGTCTAATCGGGCTTATATTAATTGGCAATAACTTCGTCAACATTTTGGCATCAGCTATCGCGACGGTGCTTGCTGTGCGGATTTTTGGTGACCCCGGCGTCGCGATCGCAACCGGTATATTAACGCTCGTCATTTTAATATTTGCCGAAGTCACACCGAAGACATTCGCGGCGCTTTATCCCGAGCGTATCGCTGGACCAGCAAGCTTTATCTTGCTTCCGTTATTACGAATTACCTATCCGCTTGTTTGGATAACAAACCTTCTATCGAACGGTTTGCTGAGCTTATTTGGGATAAATCCGGAGACCTCCAATCGGGATCGGCTGACCAAAGAAGAGCTCCGTACTTTGATGATGCAAAGCGGCCATCGGATACCAGCAAGGCGCCACGGAATGCTGCTCTCTATTCTCGATCTCGAGAAGATTCAGGTTGATGAGATCATGGTTCCTCGGGGCGAGATCATTGGGCTTGATTTGACTGACGAGGTCGATGAGCTCGTTAGCCAACTCCGATCGTCGCAACACACTCGGCTACCCGTGTTCAATGAGGATATTGAGGGCCTTATTGGTGTCCTGCACGCGCGGACAGCGCTGAAGCTCCTTGATGATACCGAGCTACTAGGAGACGATCAGGAGTTTAAAAATCGTATCGTCGAATTATGCGGAGCGCCTTACTTTATCCCTCGAAGCGCTGCTTTGCATACACAGCTCTTCAACTTCCAGAAAGAACGGGAACGATTAGCTGTTGTAGTTGATGAATATGGAGAGATTGAGGGATTAGTCACCATTGACGACATCCTCGAGGAAATTGTTGGTGAGTTCACAACAGACCACATCCAAGAAACTAGTCCCGACGTCCACCCACAAAATGACGGGACATTCATTATTGATGGATCAGCAACCGTTCGTGACATAAACCGAATCCTAGACTGGGAACTGCCAACAGATGGGCCTCGGACAATGAGCGGAGTCATCGTCGAGTTATTGGAATGCATTCCGGAAAATAGCCTCGGAATTGAGCATGATGACTATCGTTTAGAAGTGTTGGCTATCCAAGACAACCGCGTTAGATCTGTCAAAGCGTGGAAGGTCGATCCAGAAGCTTGTGATTAGTCGAGACAATTTGAAGGAAATCACGAATAATTAGCGCTGTTAAACCCCAGATCTTCTCGTTGTCATAATACCATTTTGGCATCCACACCTCAGGTAATCGATGGTGGCTCACTTCGAATGCGGGCGTCTGTTCCAGAAACTCTATAATCGGTATTGTAAATACTCTCGAAATTTCTTGTTCTCGCGGCACACCCATAAGGGAATTATCAGACCAAAATACACAAGGAATCACTGATAGCCGATGTAAACTTTCGATGGGGTTTAAATATCCAATGCAATCTTTACCGTGAAGCGTTAAGCCAGTTTCCTCTCTTAATTCTCGCAGAGCAGCCTCCAAAACTGATTCATCGGTTGATTCAATTTTTCCGCCAGGCAACGAGACCTCTCCTGCGTGCTTTCTGAGATGAGATGCCTTTACGCAGAGGGTTAAACTAGGGCGATCAACCCCCGAAATCACAAACGCCACGGCAGCACCACCACGGCACATTTCCAAATGTGCCGGTTCCCGTTTTGAGAGTTTTTTCTGCACACTCTGTTTAGTCACATACATTTGTTTAGTATAGAGATAACAAACGGAGGGCCCTATGAACTTTTGCTCAAACTGTGGTGCAGCAACAATCCGACGCGTCCCAGAAGGTGACAATCGACCTAGGGACCTGTGCGACCAGTGCGGCATGATTCATTACCAGAATCCAAAAATAATTGCGGGATGTGTCGTACTAGCCGATAACAAAGTACTTCTTTGTAGACGAGCGATCGAACCACGTTATGGACTCTGGACTCTACCGGCAGGGTTTATGGAAAACGGTGAGACCGTAGCTCAAGCGGCTTTGAGAGAGACGTGGGAAGAGGCACATGCAACTCCCGAGCTAGGGCAGCTCTACGTCGTCACTTCGATTCCAACGATCAGTCAAGTCTACATGCTTTACCTTGCTTTTTTGACAAATGGCCAATATGAATCAGGCCCAGAAAGCTTAGAAACGAGACTTTTCGACATGGACGAAATCCCCTGGGATGAGCTCGCGTTTCATACGGTGCGAGATACATTAGCCCGACTGAAGGACGATCTCCAAACCGGAGAATTTTCGCTACATTGCATCGACCGCGATGAGACACCAGTCTCAGCTCGAGTTTAAGAGCGAGGACTTGGCTCCTCTACAACAAACAAGTCAAACGCAGGTTCCTCATACGGGTGAGCCAAATATAATGCTTCTTTGACCGCGTCGACTGTACTATCAGGTACTAGCATCTCAACTCGCCATTCTGAGACTCGCTCTATGACTCCAGTCCGACCGATATAAGGGTTTGCGGACTCATTTGGCAAAAACTGCCCGGTCCCTAAGCATTCCCAAGAGCACTGTCTGTAGGCTCCAAGTGACCCTGCACCTGCAGCAAAAAGTGCATTCTTCACAAGCTCTTTTGAGGCATCCGGGATAAATACGACGAGCTTATACATTACGCCCCTCCGCGAGTAGGTTACGAGAGCACTGAATGTCCAGATTTTCCTTTAGAAATAATGGACAAAATTAAAACAAAATAACTCTACTGAAAAATAACAGAGAAAATTTTTTGCTTAATTTCACTGGTTTAGGCCGAAAACAGTTGACTGTCAAAAAAAATGGTAGCAATGTTTAGGACATTATATGGACAAAATTAATTGACGGATAGATAGAAGAGGTGTGCCCATGCTGGTATTAACTCGTAAAATCGGCGAAAAAGTGATGATCGGAGACGACGTATCAGTCACGATCCTAGGCCTGTTTGGCAACCACGTACGGCTGGGAATTAATGCGCCAAAGTCGGTTGACATCCATCGTGAAGAGATCTACGTAAAGATACAGAACGAAACTCAGGATTCAAATACACACATCGCAATTGGCTAGTAACCTGCTGGCCTCCTCGAGGAGCCACGTGTAATCTCACACGAAGTAAAGGCAAGGCTCCCAGGAGACGTAATCAATTGAGATCATTCCTACTCGGCCTCGCCATTTTTAGTGCGGGGATATCTGGGTTTTGGTTGCTCACCAAGTCCAAACCAACGCCAGCTGTTCGAGAAGCTCCCGCCGCTGCGTGGCGTATCTCAACTAAGGTGATACGACCCGAAACCGTGTCTCCGGTTTTTAATGGGTTCGGAATAGTTGAGAATCCCGATACTCAAACATTAAGGGCTCGCATTGGGACCGATGTTTCGACGGTACTAGTCCGCGAAGGCGCCAGAGTCCTTGCCAACCAAATACTCATAAATCTCGATGCGGTCGACGCAGAAATCAAGCTCTCGCAAGCGAGGTCCAATCTGGCCGACGCTGAGTCCAATTTAACCGCGCTAGATGCTACTGAATCGAAAGACCAAGAAGCCCTTCAACTCGACCAAGAGGCGCTTAATATCTTACAGCAAAAGCTGATCCGTATTCAGAACCTGAGACAACGCAATCTCTCCAGCGAACAGGATCTCGATACAGCTAGACAGGCAGTCGTGAATCAAAAACTTCAAATTAATCGGCGCGAATTGGCTCTGTCGACGGTAGACTCCAAGCGTACCCAGTTAAAAACAGCAATTCAGCGATTCGAGGCAGAAGTTCGTGCAGCGACCCGCGACTTCGACTCAACAGCTGTGAAGGCACCAGCAGACGGCCAAGTTGTTGAAGTAGATGTCGTTGCCGGTGACCGTGTACAGGCGAACCAAGATCTGGCCATTTTCGCGCCCGATGCTGGACGCGAGATCCGAGTTCAAGTACCTGCATCTGTTGGTCAAACACTCGCCGAGTCTTTGGTGAATAACGAAATAGTTAGCGCCGCCACCGAAAGAAACCATCACTTTTATTTGACCCGTGTAAGCGGCGCAGTTCGCGATAATAGCGGCTCTATCGATGCCTTTTTCGCATCTACTGATCATTCGCTGCCTCCGACAGGCACAGTGGTATCTGTATCGGTTCAACTGGCCACACAGCCCAAAGTTGTCGTCTTACCCACCGATGCCCTCTATGGGGGTAACCTAATTTATCGCGTTACAACATCCGATACCTTGGAAGCAATCAAAGTTGAGCGTCTTGGTCAACGCCCCGGGCCAGAAAAAACGGAAGTGTTGGTTCGTTCATCACGCCTCGTAGCGGGTGATCAGATTCTCGTGTCTCGGTTACCAGCAGCTGTGTCAGGGTTGCGAGTTGAGGTCATCCAATGATCGGACTCGTGCACATGTTTACCAAACATCGTGTCGCAGCCAACTTGCTGATGGTGGTCATGATCATCTCCGGAGCAATCGGCGTTGATCGCTTAAGAACCCAGTTTTTCCCAAGTTTTGAACTTGATGTAATTACAGTCTCGGTCGCATGGCCCGGCGCGACCGCTGAAGACGTCCAAGAAGGACTTGCAATTCCACTCGAAAATGCGATCAAAGAATTAGCAGTCATAAGTTCAATCGATGCAACCAGTCAATTTGGGTCTGCAAGTTTTCGAATCGAACTTTTCGAAGAATCTAATCTCTCGCAAGCTCTTGACGAAATCAGCCAACAGATCGATCAGGACCTGACGCTACCAGAAGGTGCTGAGTCCCCGCTGGTATCCTCATTAACGCGATATGAAGATATCTCTAACCTGCTTATAACTGGGCCCCTGACCCCATTTGAATTGCAAAAACTCGCGCTGCAAGCCGAAAAAGAGCTTCTGGCTAGAGGGATTCGTAAAGTGGACTTTAGAGGGTTACCAACGCGTCAAATTCAGATTGAGACGACCGCGGAGACACTTGCATCTCTGAGCCTCACGTTAGATACCCTTGCAGATCGTATCCTGACCCAGGCACGCGATCTTCCAGCAGGGACCGCCGGTCGGGACGATGGCGAACGACAACTCAGGACTCTCGAGCAAGGACGAAGCCAGATAGATATCGAGAATACTCTGATTGCGTTGGATGGCGCACCCATCGGTACCCGGCTTGGAGACATCGCAACGGTGCGTGATCGGGTTGACCCCAAAGCGCCATATCTCACATTTAAGGGACAGCCAGCTGTAGAGATCATCCCTCAACGGACTGAAAATGATTCGACCCTAGCGATGGCTGAGATCACTAACCAGTGGATTGATGACACTCAACCTTCACTTCCCAACGGGACTCAACTGATTGTTCTGAACGAACGCTGGCAATACTTGAACGATCGAATCAATTTGTTACTCGAGAATGGACTCACTGGGCTCTTGTTCATTGTCGTCATTCTGTATCTCTTTTTAAATCAGCGCGTAGCTTTTTGGGTTACTCTTGGAATACCTGTTTCATTCCTTGCGACACTCGCGATTCTTTGGATGATTGGTGGCACAATTAACATGATCAGCTTGTTCGGAATGATCATGGCGCTTGGCGTAATCGTTGATGATGCGATTGTTGTTGCCGAAGACACGTTATCGCTCTATCAGTCTGGGCAAACGCCTCTCAATGCGGCAATGGGAGGCTCAGACCGCATGCTTGCACCGGTGGTTTCGTCGAGCCTGACTACGATTGCCGCCTTCTCACCACTTCTTTTAGTCGGCGGTGTCATCGGCTCGATTCTGCAAGATATCCCGATCATCGTGATTTGTGTCATTGTAGCTTCACTGATCGAATGCTTTTTCATTCTCCCGGGGCACTTACAACAAAGCCTCAACCGTGGACAACGGCATGACGAAGGCAAAATCAGACAAGCGCTAGACCGTGGATTCATTAATTTCCGCGAAAATCTATTTAAGCCATTTGTGGAAATAATCTTGAGAGCGCCAGCGCTCACCCTCGTTACTGCCCTCACAGTCTTTATTCTATCAATTGGCTTAATCTCTGGGGGACGCGTCAAGTTCACATTTTTTCCATCGATTGATGGAACTACTGTTTGGGCAGGCGCGCAGTTTACCAGCGGGACCAAACCTCAGGAAGTGGACGAATTCCTTGACCACCTTGAGGAAACCGTCCGCATCGTCAACGAAGAGTTTGGTGGCACAGTCATACGTCATGCATTGCAACAACATCGACAACTCCCTGCGCCCGGTGTTCGTGGAGTCACTGGTGATCACTACGGAACACTCAAGGTTATTCTTACCGGAGAGCTTGAAGGTCCACCGAACGATGAAATCATTGATGCATGGAGAGCGAAGATCGAACTACCTGGCGGTATCGAGAAGTTCTCAATTAGACAAGCACAAGGTGGGCCACCATCGAAGCCAATCGAGATAAGGCTCACCGGAGGTAATGCAGATACCTTAAAGTCTGCTTCACTTGAGGTTCAAGACAGGTTAAGACGCTATCCAGGTGTCTCAAACATCGACGATGATCTTCCTTTCGGTGCCGAACAGCTGGTTGTTAAATTAACCCCACAAGGTCGTCAATTAAACCTCAGCTCGCAACAGCTCGCGCAACAACTTCGTGGCGTATTTGAAGGACAAACTCTCCAGACATTTTATGAGGATGGCATCGAAGTAAATGTACTTCTGTCGCTCTCTGAAACCGAACGTGGTCGACTAGCAACACTTGACCAATTGCCGATCATAACGCCAAGTGGAACCATCGTTCCGCTGCCAGTCGTTGCCTCTTTTGAGGCGCGGCGAGGTCTTGATAAGTTGAGACGTACCGACGGACAAATGAGTATTGTCGTCAGCGCAGACGTCAATAACCTCTTGGCAAATGCAGCAGAAATCTTGACTGAACTGCGCTCCGGTGCGCTACCAGAACTCACAGCGAAATACGGATTAAAATCAAACATCCAAGGCCGCGCTCAAGACCGTGAAGAGACCTTCGCAGATATGAAAGTGGGGGTCTTAGTGGCGCTCACGATGATCTACATTATTCTTGCCTGGGTATTCTCGAGCTACTCGTGGCCGTTCGCTGTATTGATAGCAATTCCGCTTGGACTTACCGGCGCGATAGGCGGCCACTGGCTGATGGGGCTCGACCTCACTGTCCTGTCGTTATTTGGATTCTTCGGTCTTTCTGGAATTGTTATCAACGATTCCATCGTATTGGTCGACACGTATCGGCGCCTGATCCAGGCTGGTGAAGACCACGTGGAGGCGATCGTTAAAGCCAGCTGCTTAAGATTCCGGGCAGTCCTGGTCACTTCACTTACAACAATCGCGGGCCTTACCCCAATCTTATTTGAAACATCACCGCAGGCTCAGTTCCTTATACCGATGGCGACAACGATCGTATTTGGACTTGCCTATGGAACCGTTCTCGTCCTGATGATCGTGCCATCTGTACTCAGCCTAATCGAGCGAAATCGCAACCGAACAGGCATTGAGCGTTCTGAGTACTCAACCGGTGGAGAACCGACTCACTAAGCCCAAGATCTCTCGCGAGTGCACGTCCAATCATTGGTAAGTGAGCTGGCGATCCCTGTCTCTCTCCCGCAATAGGTAAATCTGGCGCATCGGTCTCAAGTAATAATCGACTTGTGGGAATCGACTGAAAAACAGACAGTGCCCGCGGGTGGGGCTTTCTGGTTATCAATCCACCCGCACTCAAATATCCTCCGAGTGACAAATATGCCTCAGCAATTTCCTTGGATCCGGTAAAAGCATGGATTACAAAACGCTCACACTGCACTCTCTTTAACGAAGTGATGACTTCATTATGTGATTTCACGGCGTGGATGATCACCGCTCGATCAAATGACCGAGCGAGTTCTAACTGGCTCTCAAAGGCACGGACCTGAGTCTCTTTCCCTCGCATCAACCCTGGCCGAAAATCAAGACCAATTTCACCGACAGCACTTTGCTCATGTCGGGAAAGCAGATCTTCAAGCACTGAAGCCCAATGGCAGTCTTGATCCAAATGATGCGGGTGAAGCCCGAACGCCAGGTGCGGAGCCCGGCCCTCGAGCCAACGCCATTGGTCAGGATGCGTGCCTGTAGCGATGAAACTCACGCCGACAGAACGTGCATCCTCGAGAATTTGATCGGGTGGGGACGACATCAACTCAAGGTGGGTGTTGATATCAACCCACATCAATCAGTGCTCTCTCGTTTCTAAGAACTGAATATCTGGCCAACGTTCTTGCATCAATTGCAAATTAGCTCGTGATGGCGCGAGATAAGTCAAATATCCGCCACCGTCATCTGCCAAGTGCTCATGAGCCTTCTTCTTAAAATCGGAAAGCATCTTTGTATCAGCGCATCTGATCCAACGCGCAGTATGAACAGTAATCTGTTCATATACCGCCTCAGCTTTGTATTCATCAAGCAACCGGAACGCGACCACATCGAATTGCAATACCCCCACCGCACCAACTATCAAATCGTTGTTTTTATGTGGCATAAACACCTGTGTTGCACCCTCCTCTGACAACTGCGTTAACCCTTTTTGGAGTTGTTTCGCCTTCAAGGGATCTTTCAGGCGGACCCGACGAAATAATTCAGGAGCAAAGTGCGGAATCCCCTTGAATTGCAGATTCTCACCTTCAGTAAAAGTGTCCCCGATCTGGATCGTACCGTGGTTATGAAGACCCAAGATATCCCCCGGGTAGGCCTCTTCAGCTGAGGCGCGATCACCTGCCAAGAATGTCACTGCGTCGGAGATACGAACGTCTTTGCCAATCCGCGTGTGCCTGACTTTCATACCCTTCTTGTAGGCGCCAGAGCAAACGCGTAGGAATGCAATGCGGTCGCGGTGTTTCGGATCCATATTTGCTTGTATCTTAAATACGAAACCTGAGAATTTCTCTTCAGCTGGATCAACAGTTCGAGTCCCTGTGTCGCGAACAACGGGCTTTGGTGCGTATTCGATAAAGTCATCTAACATCTCACGGACGCCGAAGTTTCCCATCGCCGTTCCGAAAAATACAGGAGTTAGTTCGCCCGCCAAGAAACGTTCGACTTCAAACTCAGGAGTCGCTTCACGAACCAGTTCTACCTGATCCGCAAAATCTTGCCATTCTGATCCGAGCAGTTCACGCGCCTCCTTGGAATCAAGCGCTTTAATCTTCACATCATCAGGGATTTGATCGCCTCGCCCTCTGACATAGACATGAATGGTGTCGGTTCTCAGATGATAGATACCTTTGAAATGAGGCCCCATTCCAATCGGCCACGTGACAGGAGTGGCCTCAATTTTTAAGACATCTTCGACTTCATCCATCAACTCAATCGGATCTCGAATATCGCGGTCCAACTTATTTACAAAAGAAACGATGGGGGTGGTCCGCAACCGGCAGACTTGCATCAGTTTTATTGTTCGATCCTCAACGCCCTTGGCGCCGTCGAGTAGCATAAGTGCAGAATCGACCGCGGTCAGTGTTCGATAGGTGTCTTCAGAAAAGTCCTCGTGGCCAGGTGTGTCCAAGAGGTTCACGACACGATCTCTGTAAGGGAACTGCATCACTGAGGTGGTCACTGAAATACCGCGTTCTTGCTCCATCTGCATCCAGTCAGAGGTTGCGTGGCGAGCTGCTTTTCGCGCCTTGACAGTGCCGGCGACAGAAATCGCGTTTCCTAACAACAAAAGCTTTTCAGTCATTGTTGTTTTACCGGCATCGGGGTGCGAGATGATTGCAAATGTGCGACGGATCGCACCTTCCCGTTCAATTTGGTTCACAGTGATTCTCAATCAATATTCAATGCGCGCGAAGTGTATATAAGTGTCACCAAAACGCCAAACTAAGGTTGTTTAACATAGCGACCTGGCGCTTCTTCGATTACACGTCGCAAACCACCACCCGGTCCCGGTGGGCTAACTGCATCACCAGCTTGGGATAAGAGAAATTCATTCCATGAAATCCACCAACTGCCCTCTTGCTTTTCAGCGGTTTGCTTACTGAACTGATTCTTGGGATTCAAAATGTAATGGTTGTGACGGTTTCTGGCGGGTGGACTAATTACGCCCGCATTGTGGCCGCCCTCGCCGAGGACACAAGTTGGTACATTAACGAAGTATTTTGCCGCCTTCATCACGCTTTGCCATGGACTGATGTCATCACCCTCTGCTCCAAACAAAAATACAGGACAGGCGACGGAGGCTATATCAATGGGCTGACCGCCGAGCTCTATCAGTGGTTTTTCGACGAGCGTGTTCTTTAGGTACAGCTCTTCTAGTATCCATAATATTAATGATGCGGGAGTTCGAGTTCCATCGCCTAGCCAGTGCAGGAGTGAAAATGGCTTGCCACGCTGCCCCAAGACATAACAATTCAGTACACGATCAAACAAAAGATCATGAGGACGCAAGCTCGCGAATGTCCTCAACATCAATTCGGCCGGTAAATACCCCATATCCATTAATGGCTTTCGTATCGATTCGATACTGTCCTCAGAAACAAAATGGCCGAGCGGGCCTGGTTCGCAGTAATCAAGCAAGGTGGTTAGAAGCGACAGGGAAGCAATACGGTCTTCTCCTCGCGCGGTCAACCAGGCAACAAGAATTGCTGCGATGACTCCACCCGCGCAATAACCCATCACCTGGATCCTCACTCGAGGAAGGATGCACTCGATCTGATCTAGCGCCGAGAGACCGCCATCTAGGACATAATGAGTCATCTCATAAGGGGCTAATAATTCGGTTGGGTTCACCCAACTGATCAAAAAAACGGTGTGGCCCTGATCCACAAGCCAGCGCACCATCGAATATTCATCGGACAGGTCAAGAATATAAAAACGGTTCACAAAAGCTGGGATCAAAAGGACGGGGTTTTCATGTACTCTTTCGGTACTGGAGCGATACTGAATTAACTGAAATAACTGATTCTCAAACACCACATCGCCAGGAGTCGCAGCGAGATTTTGACCCAGAGAAAAGGCATCGGGCCGAATCGTATCCGGTAGCATCGAACCAGCCAAGATATCTTGCCGCCAATTTTCGAGGCCTTGTTCGAGATTTATCTCTCCAGATTCGAATATCTTTCGTGATTTCTCGAACAGCTCACTATTCGCCTGGACTTGGCGAATCAACCAGAGAACCTGAGATTTATCGTAACCACCAATCTCAGGCAGGACCGAATTCACCTCGTCAAATAGTCGTACCCATGCCGAATCATCCGTCTCCGCATCGAAGAGTGCGCCAAGGAACTTAGGTAGTAACTCCCTCGAAAATTGACGAAATCTTTCAGGATCCTCGACTGAGAGAGAAGTCAGCAAACGCCAAAATTCATTTACCCCGGACGGCTCGAAAAAATTCAGGAGCTGACATTCAGCATTGAGCCGAGACAGCCACGCCTGAATCCATTTACGTTGTGAGGGGTCAAAGCCCTGTAAACCCTGCAAACAAAGCCTCTCAAACTTTTTGCGCTCGCATCAATTTGTGAGTATCGTCTATCATGATAATCGACGAAAGCAGGCATTCACATGCGTACTCTAAAAAAATACCCGAATCGCCGTCTCTACGATACATCCCAAAGTTGCTATGTTACGGTTGATAACGTTAGGGACTTAGTGCTGGGCCATGAACGTTTTCGTGTCGTGGATTCTAAATCCGGTGAAGACCTCACGCGGTCAATCTTGTTACAGATTATCATTGAACAAGAAAATGATTCCGGTGAACATGTTTTAACCAATGAAGTACTCCAGCATCTGATACGTTTCTACGGCTCAGGGATGCAAACCAACATGGCGCAGTTTCTCGAGCAATCCATCTCATTTTTCCTGAATCAACAGGAAACTATGCAGGATCAGGTCCGGTCTGTGATTGGCTCAAACTCCCCAATCGGCATATTTCAAAAGATGACAGAAGACAATATGAAACTCTGGGAATCTATGTCACAAACGATGCTAGGCCCGAAGCCTTCGACCAAAGACAAATAATTTTTGACGCAACGCACAAAAAAGTGTTGACGCTGCACTGCAACATGGTATCTTTCACGAGTGGATTGTGCATCGCACAACGTATTTGAAAGAGGAATTACCATGTACGCAAAAATTTTTGAGGATATGCAGGCCAATATGAAGCAGGCTTTTGACGCAAAATCATACGATGTTGCAATCAAGCCAATGACCGATCTGTTCGAAATAAACAAGGCAACCGTAGAAGCTTTAGCTGAGCAGCAAGCTGCACTTGCCAAAGAACTCGTTCAGGGCGCAATGGAGCAAGCTAAAGTTCTATCAGGCGAAAAGGATATGGCTGCGGTTATCGAATCGCAAAAATCTTATCTTCAAGGGCTTCAAGCTCGCCTGATTGATGCCGCTAAAGCTTCACAGGAAACTCTTGCCAAGAGCCGTGAAGAAGCGACTGTCATCGTCAAAGGTACTATCGAAACAGTAACAAAGCACTGATAGATACTTGACTCGAAAAAAAGAGAAACCTCGGTTCCTCTTTTTTTTTGTTCAAAACACACTACCATTGGGGAGTAACTCAAAGGACATCCCTCTATGGCACCTTTCCGCGCTTTGCGACTACATCAAACAGACACGGCAGCCCCAGATATCAAAATTGAACAGCTGACCGCAGATGACCTATCGATTGGCAACGTCCTTATCGCCAACGAGTTCAGTTCCCTGAACTACAAAGATGCGCTTGCTGTGACGGGCAAAGGGAAAATCATCCGTGACTTCCCGATGATCCCCGGCATTGATGCTGCAGGTGTTGTTCTGGAATCGGCTGATCCAACTTTTCACAAGGGGGAGCACGTGATTCTGACAGGCCACGGCGTTGGCGAGACGCATACCGGGGGCATGTCAGAGCAGGTCCGTGTCCCAGGATCCTATCTCGTAAAAACACCCCTGGCACTGGATACTCAAAGAGCGATGCAATTTGGTACAGGTGGACTAACAGGGATGCTTTGTATCCTCGCTGTTCTAGATTCGGGATTGAAACCGGCTGACGGACCGATAGCAGTCTCAGGTGCTGGTGGAGGAGTCGGTGGTATAGCAACAACGGTTCTATCAACGCTGGGATATGAAGTTCACGCAATAACAGGCAGAGAATCTGAACATTCCAGACTCAAAGAGCTCGGCGCAGTAGAGATTCTCAAACGCGCAGATTTTATGCGCGACCCTAAACCATTAGAGAGTGCGCGTTTTGCAGGCGCAATCGATACCGTTGGAGGCCAGATGCTAGCGACACTGATCCCCCAAATCATGTACAACGGCGTTATCGCCGCCACTGGTAATGCAGGCGGATCCCAATTTTCGACTACCGTATTCCCATTTATCTTGAGAAA
>MDTB01208300.1_pt1 | contig 23211 bp, 21 predicted proteins | sample 811161 | NCBI WGS metagenome assembly MDTB01 (sample SAMN05326650, study PRJNA326480) | marine metagenome | isolation source: seawater | place: Mediterranean Sea | collected 2009
AGCATCAGATTCGGGTAACGGAGGAGATGCTATACCAGCTCCAACACCAGCACCAACACCAGCACCAACTCCAGCACCAACGCCAGCTCCAACGCCAGCTCCAACGCCAGCTCCAACGCCAGCTCCAACGCCAGCACCCACAGAAGTTTATGAGTATGAAATAACAAATGAAGCTGATGTTACTGCGCCACTTACTGCAACTACAACCGTTGGAACACAGACAGTTGGAACACAGACAGTTAATGTTGGAACTACCACTGGTACAGAAACAGTTACTGTTAGTGTAACTAGAACAATTAACGGTGTCGCTGTTTACACATCAACCTTGACTTTAAGACCAGTGCAAATCCCAGACATTCAAGTCCAGGATATTGTTGAGGACATAGAAGCTGTTGTAGAACAAGATGAGGGTTTCCAAGTAATTGGTACTAAGACCTTTACAAGTACAGCTACGGCTACAAGATTGTCAGACTAATCAATACTTAAATTATCAAAAAAGGGGGAATTAAATTCCCCCTTTTTTTATTTAAACTACAAAAAATAATCCATCTGATTACTTCAAGTAAAAATCCATCTTAACTATAGGTATATTCGGATGGATATATTGTTCAGACCTAATAATAGAGTTATCGTAAAGATAATATTTATTATTACCTTTCCACTTAATGATAGGCATATTAAAAGAGTGTTCAATGATTTCTGCATTGATATTTCCTCCCAGTCTTTTCAAATCAGTTGTATGAGATTTGTGCTTAAAAATTCTATTATAAACAGGGCTCCTGTATAGGTCTGGATTTTTGAAAGCTATAAAATTTATATGCTTATCACCCTCAAGAGACTCATCTAAAATATTTATATGTGTGGCCTTTAAATCTGATTCAAGACCAATTGTTTGTATAATCATGCCGTTAAATGTAAAAATCTTAATGCCATCATTAGATCTCCACTCATAGACACCATTTTTTATATACGCCAAAACCAAAGTTGAAGCTGGGCCTCGTCCAATCTTTACATTTGCAAATGAGTATTCATATTTATCAAAAACATCTTTTGAAATTTCATCAGAATCAAAACCAGCAATATATCCTTTGTAATATAAAAAAATATCTTTATAAGCAGTAGACTCAAGCAAATCAATAGAGCAACTAGACATAAAAAAGACAAATAAATACTTTGTATATTTCTTAATCATAGATATCGTCCCAATCTCTTAGAATATGATGAAAAGAAGCTTGATCGGTGGTTCCATATAAGTCATATGGATGATGCATTATTGCTGCACCATCTCGTTGAACTGGTCTCAAACCAAAGCCTGTCTGGCCAGTTGAATATTCAGTAAAGAATGTCTCTATTGGAATGAAGAAGTAAAAGCCCTTATCAAAGCTCCCTTCTCCAAATTCTTGTCTACTAATATCAGTTAAAGAAAAATGCACTCCCATTCGTAAACCAGATTTGAACCTTCTAGAAATATCAAAATTTAGTCCAGAGTCTTTAGCAAGAAATCTTCCTCCTTTTAATTTAAACAATATTTGTGAAGATGGATGCTCATAATAATAATTAATATAACCAGTAGTAGTTTTGTAATCTAAAAAGTTCAACGAGCCATCAAAATCTCTTTGGCGAACTCGCCATATTTCTGCACCAATTGCCCAGGATTTATAAAAAGGCCTAAACAATACTTCACCGCCGACACCACCAAACATCTGCTCAAAATATCCCGCGCTTATCTTTGTATAGATATTTTTTCCAATACTTGAGAAATAGTTTGCTTGTAATGAATCAACCGCAAAACCTCTTCCCTGTTTAAGGTATTGCACTATTTCAGTTCTTACGTGTGGCAAAATACTATCAGAAGCTAATTTTAATTCTCCCATATTATCCGTAATACCATATGAAAGATCAGCATCAATAGCAAAGTTTTTAGCAACGATAGTTTCTGACTTGAATGCCAATCTCAAGTCTCCAAAATAAAATCCATCAGGACCACCAATTTGACTTCTAATCATTGGAGAAAACTTATAAAAAGATCTTGGAAGTTTGCTTGTTGGTTGAAATTGATAATCCTCATATTCATATTTTGCAGGAGATACAGATAATGAATCTAAATGTATACCTGGTATCACTTTATCTTGATATCTCTGAAACTTACTGCGATCAATTTCAACAACATACATACCTTGATCTGCGTTAATATTTTTAATCTTAAATGAATTTATGTAATAAGGAGATATCTCATCAAGAACTCTTGCTGTTCTCCCAACTACTCGAACATCACTTGAATGAGTTGTCTGTGCAATAGCGACTTCAACTTGGTTAAGCTCATTATCAACACTTGCTGCCTGAACATAAAGCTTTCTTTCAGATAAGCTTTTTAATGCACTCTTTAAATATAGATCATCGTTTCCTGAACTTACCATTTTAAGAATTTCTGCATTTTTAACTTCTTTATGCGGATCAATTTTAGGTATGAACGAATTTTTCTTAGAAAAATTTGCTGAATATGTAAACCCAAAGTTAAGAGTATTTCCTCTTATTAAGCCTAACTTTAAATGCAGTCTTTTTGAAATAGGATATACAATTCCACCGTTAAATTTACTAGCCTGTTTAACTGGTGGGAATCCCTCTTTTTTATAATCAATTCCGTCATATTCAACTTTTAATCTTGCTCCATTTAAATATGGTAAATACCACTCAATCCCACCAAATGTTCCCATTTCACCACTGAAATATGAATCAACCGAAAACTCTCCACCCTTAGTACCTTCAACAGTGCTTCGATTTTTAAAACGTGATGAGGCTCTGGTTAGTGGATTTGAAACATCATTTGCACTTAGCATGCCCCAGCCAAGACCAAAAGTAATATCAAAATTATTTATTCTCTTGGATGCAACAAAAAATTCTGAGGAAAATACACCGGTGCCAGCCAAATCTCTAAAACCAACCGCTAGAGCTGGGACATAGTCTCTCTCTTTCAAAAGCCTTAATTTAATATCAAAACTTTTATCTTTGAAAGTTTGATTGCCGCTGAATGTTTTGAATTGGCTGTAAAGTTGATTATTAATATCGGTATACTGAAATGAAGCTTCAAACCAGTCAAATGGATAAGCTATCAGCGACCCACGAAGATATGGCTGCATATGATTCCATGCAAACCCCAAGGAGCCTTCACTTAGAATTCTTGCACTTGGATTTGAAAGCAGTCCAATCGTTCCATAATTTGAAAAAGAAGGTTGTTGATTGGGATAGATATAATCATTAATTTCAGATCTAACTGGTGAGCAAAAAAGGATTAATAAAAAAATAGTAAAGGCATAAATCACTGGACTATTAATTCTCATTTTGAAAAAATTAAATCATCAGATGTAAAAATTAATTAGCTAATATCTTGTGATATTAATTTCTTTAATCACTAATGGAATTCAATGATGCTAAGCTTAATGCAAGTGAGCTAAATATTGGTGCAACGGCAGCTGCATAATTTAACCCATCGACTTTACCAATTTCTCTTGGCACATATATAACTGTGCCCGGGATAATATCGAATTCTTCTTTAAAGAATGATCCAAGTCCGCTAGTCCATAAAAAAGAGTCGCCATTTGGAGAGATTACTACTACCCTTTTCTTGTCTCCATAAATTCCAAGACCTCCAGATTTCTTGACATAGTCTTTTACTTTTGCATTCTGTTTATAAAGTCTAGCACCGGGAGTTAAAACTTCACCTAATACATATATTTCTTGAGAAAACGGGGGTATATATATTTTATCTCCATGCTGCAATGCTGTATCAAGATCATCATTCTTATCAATTTTAGATAAATCAAAATCGGCAGTTACTCTTCCAATTGGTTTTACATTCTTAAACTCGCTTAAAATCATAGGTAATGTTCCTCCACCACCAGATACAATATCTTTTGCATTGGCTGAAGTTGCAATAAATTTAATCATGTCTTGATAGATTCTCTCATTAATTTCTCTTTCGATTTTTTTAGCATTTTCCCGAATCAAGACCCCTCCAAATTCAAATGCATTTGATGTAAATCCACCTGCTCGTCTAATCATAGAAGATAAAGTCTCACCATCAACTATCGAATATTTGCCAGGGAACATCACTTCACCAACAATCTCAATAGTATGAATAGGATTGCTTGAAGATGAATACATAGGAACCTTAATATCATCTCCAAAGTCAACATCGATTTCATCGATTTTAGAGAGAGGTATATCAATATATTGCTTATCAGTTCCTACCTTTCGTTCAATGACAACTTTTCCTTGATTACCAGGAACTAAACCACCTGCAAATGATAATATAGTACTTAAAGGCTCTTTTAAATCTTTAAGTTCATAGATACCTGGATTGTTTACTCCGCCAGATATACTAACCTCTCCTCTTTTTGGACTTACTATTACTGCATCGCCACTTCTAAGACCGTGTTGAAATTTAAGATTTCCATTTATTAAGACATCATATAAATCAATAGTATCAATGACCAAGTTGTTTCTTTTAATTTGGATGGATCTAAAGGATCCATTTTCAGCAATACCAGAAGCTCCATTTAGAACAGATAGAACGCTTGTGCCTCCGTTATATGTATATACACCAGGATTATTAACGTTGCCAATAACTAACAATGAAATATTTCTCATATTAGTAAGAGTTGTATATGTTTTGATTCCAATAAATGCTTGTTCTAATGTAGATTGTATAATCTCACCTGCCTCCTTAAGTGAACGCCCTGAAACATATATTGATTCAACTTCCGGGACGGTAATGCTTCCATCCTGTTGGACCACAAGACTTAAAGTCTCACTTTTTTGACCGACCATTTGAACTTTCAGGGTGTCACCAAAATCTACTATATAATCATTAGTAAAATTAGGTTCGTTTACTGGCATAAAAGTTGATTGAAATGTATTAAAGAAATCTGGGCCGAATCTTTTTAGGTTTAACCCGTCTGTATCTGATTTTGCCTCAATACTTCTTTCAATCTGCTTGAGTTGGAGTTGAATTTTTTGTAAATTCGATTCAAGTGTATCTATAGAGGTTTTTGGTGCATTATAAATTTCATCCTTCACTTCATTTTGTTCGCCCATCTCTCTTATAAAATCAGTTCGCACATCCTCGGGCAAGCTCTTCAAGAAATCTTCATTAAGTTGCTCTTGAGACTGAATATTAAAACTTAAGCCAATTACAGCTAGAATAAAATAAAAAGAATATATTTTTTTCATAAACATCTGTTACCAGTAAATAAAATTAATTTTAACAGTCTTTTTAATGCAATTGAACTTTCTAGAGGAATAGATTTGATTAACGAATATGAATCTTAAGATTTTTTTTCAATAATTCTATAACCTTATTAGTTCCGCGAGATATTTCTGAATCAAGTAAAGATTTCTCATTGCTTTGAAAGATAAATCTTAATGTCATGCTAATAGAGCCTTTGGGAATATCATTTCCTTCAAAAGTATTCATAAGATTAAATGAAACAAGGTACTTAATTTTTCCTTGAACAATTAAACTTTCAATCTCTTGATAGGCAATAGATTTGTCTATAAGAATATTAATGTCTCTAGTTGATAGAGGGAATTTACTTATCTTTTTAATTTGTGGGTTTTTAGAGAATAATGAGATCTGCTCTGGATAAATTTCAAACCCAAACGCAGCTTTTTTAATTAATTTCTCTGTCATAGAGAGATCTATTTCACCAATTATCCCAATTTTTTGTTTACCCACAAATATCTCTAATGCATTTTCATTGAATGGCATTAAATTATTATTTTTTTGAAATGCAGCATTATGCATGCCCAGAGTATGCAATAACTTTAAGATTTCTGCCTTTAATGAAAAGAAATCATATGTAAATTTTTGCTGGCTCCAAGTTTGACGAGGTTCATGGTGATAAATAATTCCTGATAAATGCAGCGATTGAGCAAAGCCTCTTTTCTCTTTTTTAAATACATTGCCAGCTTCAAAAACTTTAATAGCTGAATATCCTTTTTTTACATTATTATTAACTGCGCTAAATAGTGATGTAAAAAGACTACCCCTCAGAAATGGCTCATTTTCATTGATGGGGTTTCGAAGTTCAGCAGCAATCCAGTCATTAGAATTTAATTGCTTAAAAGATTCTTTAGAAACAAACGGCATGTGCATAAGCTCTGTAAAGCCGGCATGAATAAAACCAAGTCTAAGATTGTCTAACGCATTATTATCTTTATTTTTGATAATTGGTCCAGCCTTAGGTTTTGATATAGGAATATTGTCATACCCATAACACCTTAATAATTCCTCATATAAATCCTCTTCAATAGAAATATCGAATCTGTGACTAGGAATTTTGAATACAAGATTTTTTGAGCTGTTAGCCAGAACTTCAAAGCCTAATTTGCTTAATATAAGAATCGCTTGTCTTGGCTTTATGTTTAAGCCAGAAAAATTATTAAATCTTTCTATTTGGAGAGGTACATTTTTTTTTTCAGTTTTTTTGGATTGTGAGTGAAATAATCTTACTGAATTATAGTCAGCCACCTGATTTAAAAGAAATAAATATCTTTCTAAAGCTGTTTGCTGGATTTCGGGATCTACGCCTCTTTCGAAGCGATGCGAAGCATCGGTAGAAAGCCCATATTTTCTGGGCTGATTAACAATAATTTCAGGTTTGAAAAAGGCTGTTTCTACAGCAATATTTATAGTATCAGATGAAACTGCAGATCTTTCAGCTCCAATAATCCCAGCGATAGCTTGAATACCAGATTTATCTTTGACTGTTAAAGAAGAACGCTGGACATCCTTTACATCACTCCCTATAACTTCTAATGGATTATTATTTGATTTAGGAAATTCGATATTAATTGGTAAGTTCAACTTATCCAAATCAAACACATGCATGGGAGCGCCAATCTCTAACATCACATAATTACCCAGGTCTACTAAGGGATGTATTAAGGGTATTCCAGCAGACTCTAAAAAGCTCAGCTTTTTAGCATCTAGATTTTTTATTTTTTGTAAGCCCTCAACCAACATTAAGTGATAGTTACCACAACCAGTGCCATCAATTTGATCGATAATTTTATTATCTTTGATAGGATTTAATTTAAAGGTTTTTAAGCGGATGTTGGATTTTGTTACTTGATAGGCATAGAATTCTCTCTGAAGTCCTTTAAGTGATAGCATATCTCCCCTATTTGGAGTTATATCGAACTCTATTACATCTCCATCGATCTCACATTCAAATCCAACTTGAGTAAATAAATCGACAAGTTTCTTTTGACTATACTTTGTATTAAGAAAATTCTTTAAATATGAATATTGAATTTTCATGAAGTAAATTGATTTAAAAAGTCTAGATTTGAAGAATAAAATTCTCTTATATCTGTAACACCATAATAAAGCATAGCTAAACGCTCAACCCCCATACCAAAGGCATAACCACGATATTTTTTAGAATCAATATTACATCCCTCAAGGACATTAGGATGGACCATTCCACAGCCTAAAACTTCTAACCATCCTCTATTACCAAATTTTATATCCACTTCTGCAGAGGGCTCAGTAAATGGGAAATAAGAAGGCCTAAACCGTACTTCCATTTTTTCGTTAAAGAAATCTTCCAAGAAGTCAATTAAGACTCCTTTTAGATCTCCAAATGTAACTTCTTCATCTACGACCAAACCTTCAACTTGGGTAAACATTGGAAGATGAGTGGTATCAGAGTCACATCTAAAGACTCTGCCAGGAGAAAGCATGTATAAAGGCAAATCCTCTGATAACATAACATGGACTTGAGTATTTGAGGTATGTGTTCTTAATAAATATTCGGATTTGCTTTTAGAATTTAAGTAAAACGTATCATGCATCTGTCTTGCAGGATGATTTTCAGGAAAATTTAATGCTTCAAAATTATAGAAGTCTGTTTCAATCTCATTACCTGAAAAAATTTGATAATTTAATGGAGTGAAATATTTAATAATTTTTTTTGAAATTTTTGTTATTGGGTGCTCAGAACCCACATCAAATGGGTCGGCCGGGAGTGTGACATCTAATTTAACAAAATCTTTCTTATCATCCATACCTGCAAGAGCAGTTTCAAATAATTTAATTAAGTTATTTTTGAGAATATTCAGTTCTTTTGCAGCAATTACCTTTTCTTTTGATTTGAGATTTCTAAGCTTAGAGAACGAAGAAACAACAAAAGATTTCTTACCAAGAAATTGTGCTCTTAGTTGAAAAAATTCAGCCTCTGATTGAATGGATTTTAATTTAAGCGCGGCTATTTCAATTAAATCCTGAGGGATTTGCATGAGAACATTATACCCTGACTTTTTCTACAATTTTCTTAAAAGTGTCGGGATCGGAAAATGCAATGCCGGCTAAAGATTTTCTATCTAGTTTTATATTTGCCTTAGAAAGCTGATTGATAAATCTACTATAGGAAGTCTCTAAAGGTATCAAGGCAGCTGAAATTCTTGAGATCCACAATGAGCGAAAGGCACGCTTTTTATTTCTTCTGTCTCTAAAAGCATATTGCAATGCTTTGATATTAGATTGTTTAGCAGTCTTAAACAATCTGCTTCTCGCACCATAATGACCCTTAGTCGCTTTTAGTACTTTCTTATGTTTCGCTTTTGCAGCTAATGCTTTGGTTACTCTTGGCATAATGTCTATGTGTTATATAACAGTTTTTGAGCTATTTTCTTTGTCTCATCGGTCATGTTAATCATCCCACGATTGTGACGTTTTCTTTTAGTGGTTTGTTTAGCTAAAATATGCGCACGTGAGGCACTTCTTCTTTTTAAACCACTACCAGTAGCTTTAAAGCGCTTTTTTGCGCTTGAGTGTGTTTTTAATTTATAGCCCATAATTATTTCTTTCTTATCTGTGAGAGAACCATTAGTAACTGTCTTCCCTCAAGAGATGGCTCTTGATCAACTTGAGCAATATCTTGGAGGTCATCCCTCAAACGATTTAAAAGATCAAGACCTAAATTACTATTTAGTATCTCCCTACCCCTAAATCGAACGCTGATTTTAGTCTTATCTCCCTCATTAATAAAGCTTTTTATCTTTTTTAATTTAATATTATAATCGCCGGTATCAGTTGTTGGGCGAAACTTGATCTCTTTTAAGGACTGCTTTTTTGGCTTTTTAGTGCCAACAGTACTTTTTTTCTTTTCAAATTGAAATTTACCAAAATCCAAGAGCTTGCATACAACTGGCTGAGCATCTGAGGGAGACACCTGAACCAAATCAAGGCTTTTTTTCTGAGCCTCTTGTAATGCATCGTCTATAGCTAGTAATCCTATTTTTTCGCCATCTGAACCAATTAACATAACCTCTTTTGCATAGATTTTATTATTGATAGGAGTCGTTAATTTTTTCTTCAAAGCGATAGCTAAAGACCTTATATTATAGGAGAGATATTAATCAAAGTATTTTTGATTGGAGCAATTGATTGTTACGATATTTAACATTGATGTGGATTTTATAGCATTATTCATTAAAAGAAAACATCCTCATGGCTGAAGAAATTGCTCCATCCATGCATCATCTTTTTGCTCAAAGACATATCTTTTGTTTAATCTATTTTTATGGCCTTCCCAAAATTCAAAATAATATGGGACAAATGTGAATCCACCCCAATAATGAGGTCTTTTAGTTTGACTACTGATCTGTTGGAAAGTTTTATTATATGAATCCTCAATAGTTTCATAAGATAATACTGGCTTGGATTGAGAAGAGCTAATTGCTAATGCATTTTTTTCTAAAGACCTGTTTTCAAAATGTTTATCAGAAAAAGTTTTAGGTGATTTAAAAATTTTGGCCTTTAATCTAATCTGCAAATTAAGTTTTTGCCAATAAAATAATGCAGATATTTGATTATGGCTTTCAAAATGCATGGCCTTTGGAGATTCATAATTGCTAAAAAAAGTCCATTTATTATCAATAATATATTTTAGGTTAACAAATCGTGATTCAACTTCATTGCTGCTTGAATCAAATGAAGAGATTGAAATAGCTTCAATAGATTTTTGTTTAGCAAGCAAAGCAGAATCATAATAACTCTTAAAAATTTGATATGGTTTCTCTTTACTAATATTTGTAATTTCTATCATGTATCTGTGTTAAAAATATCTCGCGTAAAAACCTTTTCCATACAATTTATTAAATCATTACTTAGCCTATTTGCAATAATCATTTCTGAATCATCAATAAAATTTTCTAAGTTACTTTGTACTGGAACTCCTTCAAAAGAATCAGCCTTTAACAATGGCTCATAAATAATAATTTTAAATTTGCTTTCTTTAAGTTTTGGGAATAAAGACAGAATTGCAGATTCTCTAAAGTTATCAGAATTATCTTTCATTATTAAACGATATATGCCAATAGTTTTTGCTTTGAAGGATTTAATTTTATCAATTAAATACTCTTTTCTTGTTGCGTTAGATTTAATAATTGCCTCTATTAAGTCTTGTGGAACACCATCATACTGAGAGAGCAGTTGCTTGGTATCTTTAGGCAAACAGTAGCCACCATAGCCAAAAGAGGGATTATTATAGTAATTTCCAATTCTTGGATCGAGAGACATCCCTTTTATAATATTAAATGCACTTATCTTTTTTTCCATAGAAAAGCTATCAAGCTCATTAAAAAAGGCAACTCGCATAGCCAAAAAAGTATTAGAAAAGAGTTTTGTGGCCTCAGCTTCAGTTGAGTTCATATACAGTACATCAAATTCTTTTTTGATTGCGGCGTCCATCATAATTTTAGAAAATAAGATATTTTTTTGATTTCTCTTACCTCCAATTATCAGTCGAGATGGATATAAATTGTCATGAAGAGCCATATCCTCTCTTAAAAATTCTGGTGAGAAAATAATACGATTGGTCTCATATTTTAAAGATTGAGACTCAGTAAAGCCAATTGGGACTGTAGATTTAATAATTATTAATGATTGAGGGTCGCTTAAGTCAAGAGAAGTTTTTATTAAGTCTTCGACAGTAATTGTATTAAAAAGATTTGATAGCTCATTAAAGTTCGTAGGAGCTGCTATGAAAACAAAGTTTGAACCACCAAGAGCTTCCTCTGGTTTGGTGGTAGCATATAAATTTAAATTTTCACTTTGTAATGCATCGGAAATATCAGGATCATCAACTGTAGATTCTTTTGAATTAATTTTTTTAACTTTGCTCTCATCAATCTCAAGAACACTAACATCATGCATCCTAGACAACAGTACCGACAATGACATACCGACGAAGCCTGCACCTATTATTGTTATTTTTTTTTTAGACATTAGGTACCATTATAATTCTTTACAGCTGATTTAAAGAAATTCTCCAGTCTATCCATTAACATAACTCTATCAAACTCTTTTTGTGAATACGTAATGCCATTTTGACCAAGTTGCTCTAAATTTTTGGAGGATAGCATAGACATTTTTTTAACTGCATCCGCTAAACTTGACGAGTCAGATGCAGGAATGGATATACCTGAATTAGATTCTTCTATAATTTTTGAACCTTCTCCATCTAACATCCCAATAATAGGTATCCCCGTCATCAAATATGTTTGAAGTTTTGCAGGAATGGTCAAACTAAAAACAGGATCTTTTTTCAATGACACAAGCAAAGCATCTGCATGTGCAAAAAATGATGGCATCCTTTCTAATGGAAATCTTCCAAGAATTAGAAAATTTTTCTCTAGCTTTCTTTTCTTTATTTCTGATTTTAACCACTCAAATCTTCTACCATCTCCAACAATAATCCATTTAATCAACATATTGTCCCGAAGAAGTGAAGCAGCATTAACAATAGCGGGCATGTCTTGTGCATCAGCAATATTTCCAGCAAAAAGGATATTAAAACATTCATCATTTCTTTTAATTTCAGGTGCATAAATCGGCTTAGATAGACTTTTAATGTCATGCAGGTTTTCTGCCCAGCTTGGAAAATATTTGACCCTATCTGGATAGTCACAATGAGTTTGTATGCTTTTAACAAAACTTTTGGATTGACCCAAAACCAATACGCAATTGTTGTAGATAAAGCGAACTATTTTTTCAATAAGCCATAATACAGATTTTGACTTAATCCCTCCAACTGCCTGAAGAGTCTCTGGCCATAAATCCAAGGCCCAAAATATGACTGGTACTTTTTTTAATTTACCTATAAAGACCGCAGGAATTCCAACCGTAACTGGCGATGGTTCATATACAAAGATTAAATCAGGTTTTAATCTTCTTAGTTTCCATGGCCCAATAATGGATCCAGAGATAACGAAACTTAAATAATTTAAAAGTAATTGAAAAGGATTTTTGCCACGAGAAATAATTGGCACTCTAAAAATATTGGCACCTTTGTAATTAGAAAATAAAACAGGATTTTTTGTATACTCAGAAAAGAATTTTCCAGACGGATAGTTTGGTTTTGCGGTTAAAATAAAAACTTCATGGCCTTTGCCAATCAATTCTGGGATAAAGTCATTAATCCTAAAATTTTCAGGCCAAAAATACTGACTGACTATTAAAATTTTCAAAAATTAACTAATAGTTTTTCCAAACTACCCTTTGCACATAATCAGTATAACTATGAATGATTCTTACAACTTTCTCAGAAACATTTGGCATATCGTAGTCTGAAACTGTTCGAAGTAGTCTTTTTTTATCTGATGGTTGATTTTCTATGATATTAATAGCTTGATTAATTCTTTCAAACTTTAGTCCAACCATCATAACAGAGCCCTCTTCCATTCCCTCGGGACGTTCATGAGCCTCTCGAATATTTAAAGCTGGAAAATTAAGTATCGAGGCTTCCTCATTAATGGTTCCACTATCTGAAAGTGTTACCTTGGCATTTGATTGAAGATTGACATAATCCTTGAATCCTAGAGGCTTTATTAACTTTATGTATTTGTTAAGTCTAATTTTCGCTTGAGAAATTCTCTTCTTTGTTCTGGGATGTGTAGAAAAGATAATAGGCAATTTATATGTTGAGCTAAGCTTATTTAAAGTAAGCATTAATTCTCTAAAATTTTTTTCAGAATCTATATTTTCCTGTCTATGTGCACTAACAACAAAAAAGTTATTTTTTTTTAATTTGAGTTTTTTCATTATTTTTGAGTGACAAATACCCTCTTTATAGTAGTCTAGAACTTCATTCATTGGGCTGCCTGTCTTAATTATAAGATCAGCTGGCAAACCTTCAGCTAGTAAATAATCTCTAGCAATAGTGCTATATGTCAAATTGACATCTGCTGTATGATCAACAATTCTTCTATTAATTTCTTCTGGGACTCTCATATCAAAGCATCTATTTCCTGCTTCCATATGAAAAGTTGGAATTTTTCTCATCTTTGCTGGAAGAATAGAAAGACAACTATTTGTATCTCCTAAAACCAATACTGCATCGGGTAATTCTTTTTCAAGAAGACGATCAACAGCTGGAATGATATTTCCAATTGTTTGCGCTGCATTATCCTGAGCAGAATCTAAAAAATAATTTGGTTTTCGTATTTCTAAATCTTGAAAAAAAATTTCATTTAATTCGTAATCATAGTTTTGACCAGTATGGACTAATATTTGAATGCAATAATCGTCTAATGCAGAAATAACTCTTGATAATCTAATAATCTCAGGTCGAGTACCTACTATTGTCATGATCTTTAATTTTTTCATATTAAACCTCGCTTGATATTGTGTCAGGTTGATTTGGGTCAAATATCTCATTTGCCCATAGCATAGCTATCATCTCATTTTCCCCTATATTGGTAATATCATGAACCCAACCAGGAATAGTTTCTACAATTTCTAACTTATCGCTTGATGTTAATATCTCAAATCTTTCATTAGTAATGAGATGTCTAAACCTAAATCTTGCTTTGCCCCTAATAATTATAAATTTTTCAGATTTAGAATCATGGAAGTGTTGACCTCTCGTGATCCCTGGAAGAGTTGTAAAGAATGAAAATTGGCCAGAATCATATGTCTTAAGAACCTCTGCAAAAACTCCACGCTCATCAGGAAAATAAGGAATCTCATAAGTGAATTGAGAGGGCTCAAGAAAACTAAGATATGTTGCATAAAGAGCTCTAGTAAGACTTTTTCCAACCCTCTCTGTGATTAGAGTTTTTCTTGATTCTCGAAAACATTGAATCTGATTGGCTAATTCCTGTACTGTGATTGAGTATATTGGCTCAACAACATTACATTTTTCTTTGCTTCCTTGATTGTCAAGAATATCAATAAAGCTCCTTATGACATCATCTATATAAACCAAAGAAAGTAATTTGTTTGGTTCATTGATTTGAATTGGTAATTGATTAGCTATATTAAAGCAGAATGTAGCAACAACAGAATTATAGTTTGGCTTTGACCATTTTCCAAAAACACCTGGTAATCTAAATATTGTAACTTGGCATTTCATTTGTTTTGATAATTTTATTAGAGCTTTTTCAGCAGCTAATTTACTCTTTCCATAGGGATTTTCTTGAGTTGCTTGAGTGCTTGATGAAAATATAATAGGTATATTTCTTTGAAGAATTTCAGTTAAGTCACATATTCTTTTTGTAAGCTTATAATTAGTAAGATCGAATGCATCATCATCTTTTGGCCTATTCTCACCAGCCAGATGAAAAATTGCATCGGCTTTGCTAATTTTATTTTCTAAGACTGAAATATCATCATCTCTATCAAAAGTATCAATTTCATATGATTGATATTTTAATAATTCTATTACGAGATTTTGGCCTATGAAACCTTGTGACCCTGTAATCAAAATTTGCATGCTATTCCTCTGGATCTGCGTGCTCACCTTGAACAGTTTTTTGAATAAACTCTAGCTTAAGAAGGAGATTTTTCATAGATGGAATATCTAAACGATTGGTATTATGGGAATTATAGTCATCAGAAATAGAAATTTTTACTTCTCCCTTATCTAAAAATTTTTCATAGTTTAAATCGCGCAAGTCTGGTGGGACACAATAGTAATTTCCTAAATCTTTTGCAGCAACCATTTCCTCTCTGCTAAGTAATGTTTCATATAATTTCTCGCCATGTCTCGTACCAATTGTATTAAGTGGATGGTCTGATTTTTGCAATAATTCAGTTAGTGCTTGTGTAAGTATTGATATAGTTGCCGCTGGTGCCTTTTGAACGTATATTTCACCAGGATTTCCACTTTCAAATGCAAATAAAACTAAATCAACTGCATCTTCTAGTGTCATCATAAACCTTGTCATTTCTCCATCAGTAATTGTAATGGGAATACCCTTAGAAATTTGATCTACAAATAATGGGATGACTGATCCGCGGGATGCCATAACATTACCATATCTGGTAGTACAAATAATTGTTGAGTCGCTAGATCTTGATTTGGCAACGATTACCTTTTCCATCATAGCTTTAGATATTCCCATAGCATTGATTGGGTAAACAGCTTTATCAGTACTTAAGCAAATAACCTTTTCTACACCTGATGAAATTGCAGCCTCCAAAACATTTTCTGTTCCAAGAATATTAGTTTTGACTGCCTCTAGAGGATGAAATTCACAAGAAGGCACTTGCTTTAATGCTGCCGCATGAAAAATATAATCAACCCCTCGAACAGCATTTAATACTGAATTATAGTCTCGGACATCACCAATATAAAATTTTAACTTGCTGTTATTATATTTTTTACGTTGATCATCTTGTTTTTTCTCATCTCTGCTTAAAATCCTAATTTCTTCTAAATCAGACTCTAGCAATCTCTTTAAAACTGCGTTACCAAATGAACCAGTTCCACCAGTAATAAGTAATTTTTTATTTTTAAATATTTTCATTTTGCTATGTTAACAAATGCTAGACTAATGAAGAAGGAAAAGCATTTATATGAAGGTTTTTTTAATCATATTTCATTAAATTTTAGAAAGATTTATTTTTAAAAATCATAATTAATAGCTCTTCTTAATAATGTCAGCTAAATAGTGAAAAGTGATTTCCGAATTTGTTTTCCATAAATACATACTAGAGATTTTTTTGCTTGCCTCAACATTCTTAATTCTCAACTCTTTATTTTGAATAAGTTTCTTGACTGCAAGAAAAATTGTATCTGGCTTTTCAGGATCAAAATATACACCTCCATCACCTAGAACTTCTGGCATTGGGCCTCGATCTGAACAAGCTATTGGAAGTCCTGAAGCCATTCCCTCAATAAGTGTTACTGGCATATTTTCGCAACTTGAAGCAAAAATAAATATATCCGATTCAGAAAGAATTGATGGGATATTATCAATGTGAATAAATGAAAATTGGGTAACAAAAGTTTTATTTGGATCAGATAATTTAATTTCATTATCTAGGCGTCGTTGAGAAGAACCAGCGCCCCCTCCTACAAGTGTTAATGTTACTGGTATACCCTCTTCCCTAAGCATTTTAATTGCTCTCACTACATGCCACTGATGTTTATATGGAGCTGTACTTGAAACATATATGCATCGTATTTCCTTCTCAGAAATTTCACTAAATTCTCTTTTGATTTTAATTTTTCTAAAACTTTCATTGACACCATGAGGAATAATTTGAAAATTTTGTATAGATCCAGTTTTTTTTTGAATCATTTTTGAAGCATATTTCGTTAGAAAAATTACACCTGAAGAAAACTTTAATGCTCTAATATAGAAAACTTTCAAAAATATCAGTCGTAATCGGCCTAACCCGAATTTATACCTTTCCATTTCACCTGGCTCAAATGGAAGCATATCTTGGCTTAGTGTGACATTTGGTTTAAACCTTCCGATAGAACTAGCTGTAGTATTAAAAACAAGCTCACATTTGTTATGTTCCAATTCTTTTTTAAAAATGTACCTCTGCCAAAATAACTGTAAAAATATATTTTTTTCTAAATATGATGAAAAATGTTTTATTAACCAAGGTCTATCTGGAATTTCATTCAATAAATTTGAGTAAGACCAAATATGAATTTCAGTAATATCATGTTTACTTGGATCAAATTCACTAATTATTCCTACGATGTGGGCAAGTGTTCCCCCAGATCTATTTCTAGAAGCATCTATACCTATAATCATTTGCTTACTTTACGAAGTGATTGAGCCCACATTCCAACTAAAAATGCTAATAAAAAAGCTCCTTGACTTAACTTGAAAGTTTCATGAAATAATCCAAAAATTAGCACTCCTACAAAACCCATGAATAGACTTAGGTCAGTTTTATACAAGTACTTTCCAAGTTTAAAAAGAAAGAATAAATAGACAGTTAAACCAAAGAAACCAGTGCGAAATAACATATCATTATATTGCCCATGCGCTGAGCCAATTCCATCATCAAGAATGATCCATATTCCCAAAAAACCCGAACCAAAAAATGGACTACTCGCAGCATACTGAAGAGCTGAAAGAATTAAGAAAATTCTATATCCCTCTGACGAATTTGGATTTGATAAATCAAAATTTGATGTTCCATCTATGAATCTTGTTGAAAACAGTCGATCTATAAAGTATTCAAATGGAAGAGTTACATATTCGTAAAGGCCAGTAAAAACAAGCAACAATATAAATGCGGAGCCGTATAAAATAAAGGAGCCTAAATTTTTGGTTGTAAGTTTAAATTTTGAACTAATTAGTACTATAAAAAAAACTATAACACTGCCTATTAACCCAACAACAGAAGCACGAGAAAAAGTTAAAAGTAAGCCAAGAAAAATAACTACTAAAAGTGGTAATTTGGCTAATCGAAGTATCGAAGAGTTTGATTGTAAAAAAAATACTAGCCAAAAACTTAATATATAAAAGAAACCATATCTTTGATTGCCAACCTGATTTTTTGCAGCATATCCTAGAGATGCAAGGTCTTGCGTTCTTAGTTCATTTAGATTGCCTAATGAGAGGTAAGTAATGTAAATAATTATTGCAAGCTTAAAGGCATCTATCATTTTTTGAGATAAATCAATAATTGCGAAGGAAAAAAGAGTAATAAAGAGAATAAAGCTGGTTAGTTTTCTTGGAAGAAGCTCCCAATAAGAATACTGAAATATAGCAGCTAGAAAAAAAATAATGCAATAAATAATAAAAATACCTTTTAGATCTCCTTGCAATGAATAAATTTTTGAATCCCTAAGAATAAACAGCAATGGAAATAATAAAAAAAAGTAGTTAGCTGAAAAAGCAACCCCCAGAGTAATAGGGTTCAGAAAAAAAACAAATAATGTTGCTAACATTATTGTTTTTAAATCTATAGTAATCATTTGTAATATCTATTAAATCTCTAAATTTGAATAGGTTTTATCTGATAGTTTAGAGCCTATCCAGGCATGATGATACCTAATCATAAGCTTAATTATAAATAATCCCTGAATATCAGAAAGTGGAATTTGAGTAAAAAATTTTAATGCGTCTTTGTAAAAACCTAGCTTAAGCAAATTAACCCCTAAACTGTAAAGCAACCAAGAAGGTTTAGTCTTAAATGAATTTTTCATATAAATATTTGATATCTCTAATAAATTTTTAATTGTTCTTAAGGGGTTAGATGTATTGCCATTCCCAATCCAATATGATCCAAGAGGCTTTGAAATATAATGGAATTTTTCTGTTTTTAAAGATACTCTAAGCCAGCAATCATAATCCTCCCACGTTACTTTTGTTGGAGATTCATCAAGGTTATTTATTTGATTTAGAATTACACTTTTTACAAGAACGCTTGAATTAAAGATATAATTTCCATTTCGCAATAAATTTATAAATATTGGACTCTCTAATTTTATAGACCGTAATTTTTTTCTAAAATTAAAGTTAAATTTATTTGTTGCCAAAAAAAGATCGTGATGTGTTAAATCTGCATTATTTTCTGATGCCTCTTTTAAAGAAATCTGAAGCTTGTCAGGCTCCCACCAGTCATCTGAATCGAGGAAGGCTATCCACTCACCATTGGCATTGTTAATACCAAGGTTTCTGGAGTGAGCAATGATTCCATTATTAGTCACTATATAAAATTTTATTTTTTTATTAAGGTTTTCATTCTGAAATTTAGAAACCAAAGCTTCAGTGCCATCATTAGACGAATTATCAACAATTAAAAGCTCCCAATTTTTATAACTTTGATCTAAAACAGAGTTAATAGCTCTCCCAAGAAGAGCGACATTCTCAAACGTTGGCATTACAACTGAAACAAGAGGAGAATATGTATGACTTATATCAGACATCTTATAATTCGTTCTTAAAATGCTTAATTGATCTCTTTAATTCTTGATCCATTAATGCTTCAAATTTAATTTTACTGATGTTTATAAATTTTGATTTAAAAGAAAAAGGGTTATTTGTTAAATTATTTGCAGTATCTTTAGTATGTAGATCAGGGGTAAAGCCCAAAATATCTTTAGAAACTTTTTGAATTCTTTCTGCTAGCTGAAATAAAGTTAGTGTAATCCCAGAGCCAATATTGAATATTATTTGTTTTTCATCCATTGAATTTTTTTTTAGCAAGTAACTTAAAGTTTTGCATAATGCCTCAATAGGCAGGAAGTCTCTTTGGATATTGATATTAGAATTTAGAATTAGCGAGCCTCTCAATGCAGCTTGTCTGCATAGATCATTAGCAATTAATAACCATGCATTAGGATTATTAAAAACAGGATATCCAAAACAGTTTGATAATCGCAATATTTTTATCTCTATCATTTCAGCATTTCTATAGCACAAGATTTCATTTTCAGCGGCAAGATGAGACCGTGCATATGGATGTTTATTTGTGGTTGGAGAATCTTCATCGATGATTCCCTCCATATTGGGATTATATACATGAGCAGAAGAAAGATAGATGAAACTTTTCACTCCAACATTTATCGCGGCCTCAACCAAATTTTTAGTATTCAATGAAGAATTTTGAATGAGCTCATCTGGGTTACTTTCAAATTCTTTAGCTGAACTGCCTGCTGAATGAATTACCAAATCATTTGATTTGCATAATTTTTCTAACTTGCTGCTTGAATTCCAGTCAATGATTTTAATATCAGTGAAATTCAAAGGCTGGATTGTAAGAAAATTTCTACGAGTGGCTAATGTTACGCTATGACCTTTTGATTGAAGGTACGTCCCCAGTCTGCCCCCTAGCAAACCCAATCCCCCCGTAATAAGAATTTTCATAAATTAAGATGCCCAAGGAGCACCACTCTTCCAAAGCGCTTCAAGGAACTCATGATCTCTTTTAGTATCCATGCATTGCCAAAAACCTTCATGGCGAAATGCCATCAATTCTCCAATTTGAGATATCTTCTCAAGTGGCTCTCTTTCAAGCATAGTGCTATCACCATCAATAAAATCAAAAAATTCAGGATTCGCGATAAAATATCCTCCATTTACCCAGCCTTGATGCAATTGGGGTTTTTCTTGAAAACTTATAACTTTATCATTGTCTAAATCAAGCTCTCCAAATCTTGCAGATGGCCTGACAGCAGTTAAAGTGACCATTTTTTTATGAGATTTATGGAAGTTAGCTAAATCATCGAGGTTAACGTCAGCCAAGCCATCTCCATATGTAATCATGCAGGGCTCATCACCAATAAATTCCTTCATGCGTTTTATACGTCCGCCTGTCATTGTATTAGCTCCAGTATCTACTAAGGTAACTTTCCAATCTTTACTATGATTCTGATGAGATACTATCTTTCCATCAAGAAGATCTACCGTAAAGTCTTCATTTAGTGAGCGATAGTTCAGAAAATAATCCTTTATTAACTCAGCTTTATATCCGAGGGCTAGATAAAAATCTTTATGATTAAACTTTGAAAAAGTATTCATGATATGCCAGATAATCGGCTTGCCACCTACTGGCACCATAGGTTTTGGTATAACATCTGTATACTCTGATATTCTGGTACCAAAGCCACCTGCTAATATAATTACTTTCATTGTCTTGTCCAATTATAGTTAATTTCTTTAATGTCTAATCGTGTTACTTCCTGCGGATCATGCAAACAGCTTGCAACATTTAAAATGAGACTATTTTCTTCGTCTATTCCCATGAATCCAAACCAAATGCCAGCAGGGACCTTGACTCTGCAGTAATTATCTTTACCAATCTCTTCCATGCGAAATTTTTTACTTGCAGAGCAATAAAAAACAAATTTTACTTTTCCAAGAGGAACTATTAAGTTCATTGTCATTTTAAGATGTTTTTTCCATGCCTTCACTACATAAGGCTCAATCCATGAAAAATATGCCTCTCCAAAACCCTCAAAACCCTCATCGGAGTTCTTGATGCCATGCATAACATTGCCACCTACAACTGAAATATTTTTTAATGAAAAAATTTCTATTGCATCTAATTGATTATGATTTAAGCCCAATCTAAGCCTCTTTCTTGTGCCAACTTAGTATATTGTTCTAATTGCTTTGTTGTTATATTAAATATATTTTTTGGATCGCTATAAAAGGAGTCATACCATTCAGCAGTCATTTTAACAGTCTCATCAAATTCCAATACTGCCCTCCAATTCATAAAATGCAGTGCCTTATCACAATTTAGTTTCAATAGTCCAGATTCATATGGTTCCTCACTATTACCGGAGACATCTTCCCATTTTACTTTACTCCAATATTTAGACATGACTTCTACTAATTCAATGACACTTTGATTCTGTTTTGCTGGAGGACCAAAATTAAAAGACTCACCATGCAATTCATTTGATTCGTTTAAAGAGCATGCAAGCCTAAGATATCCACTTAGTGGCTCTAAGACATGTTGCCATGGTCTTGTAGCTTGAGGGTTTCTTAATTGAACCACTTGATCTTTGGACCATGCCTTTACACAGTCAGGGATAATTCTATCGTTTGCCCAATCTCCTCCACCAATTACATTACCCGCGCGGGCAGATGCAATGCGAATTTTGCTATTATCAGCAAAAAAAGAACGAATATAAGATTTAATTAATAACTCAGCTGCTCCCTTAGAGGCACTATAAGGATCAGGGCCGCCCATGGCATCTGTTTCTTTGTAACCCCAAACCCATTCAACATTGTCATAACATTTATCACTTGTAATAATTACCGCAACACATTCATGCTCCAAAACTCTCAGTGATTCTAATACATTCAATGTGCCCATTAGGTTTATGTTCCATGTATCAACTGGATTTTTGTAAGATTCTCTAACCAATGATTGCGCAGCAAGATGAAATATAAAATCAGGTCTCATTTCTGTGATTATCTTTTTGAGTCCCTCACTATCTCTAATATCCAATCTAATATCGTGAGTATGCTTATCAAGGTGCGCGGCAGAGAAATGGGATGGCTCTGAAACCAAATCAATTGAAACGCCCGTAACTTTAGCGCCTAGCATGTTAAGCCATGCAGTTAACCATGCTCCTTTGAAACCAGTATGTCCAGTTATCAAAACTTTTTGGTTTTGAAAAATATTAAAATGATTCATAGAAAACCTCAAATTGTAATATTGCAATTAATTTAAACAAGATTTAATTAGCTTCCTCCAAAGATACAGTGAACTATCTAGATTAAAGAAATCAGACTTTACCTCGTGAGGATTATTGCTCAACATTTTCTCATAATTTTCCAGTATAAAGCATAGATCGTCAGGCGAGGATGCAAAAAAAGCTCTTGTTTGACCTCTTAGAGGGTTCATATTTAATTTTTTTGGATCTAGCAGGGAAACTACTGGAACTCCATAGCAAATTGCATCCACAGATGCAGATGTTACATTGCTCGCCAGAACAATATCAGACTTTGATAGAAGGTTCTCCATATTTTCACCCGTTTGGCGAAAGGCGATATCCGGATAACTATCTTCATTAACTACACAAGCCGGATGGTACTTAAAAGTGATTTCGAATTTAGTCTTACTTGATGTAATTGCATCTCTTAAAGATTCTAATAGAAAAACATTATTTTCCATTAAATAATCTCCCATAACGAGAAGTTTTATTGAATTTTTTGATTTCTGAACCTTCTTTATGGAAGAGAAGTTTTTAGCATCTTCTAAATAGAGATACCTTAATGCCTCAACATGAATAATTTTCTTATCAATAAAATTAGATTGCGAGAGAGAGTTATGCATATTTTGACCATTTACAGCTAAGTAATTTGGAAGTGGCATGAGATATTGAGAATTATCAGTAAATGTATTCTTATCAAAATGATATCGCAAATCCCAAAAACGAATTGTTGAATGACAATTTGCAACTAAATTATTATGGCCCAATTTTTTAAAAA
>MDTB01176868.1_pt1 | contig 23206 bp, 25 predicted proteins | sample 811161 | NCBI WGS metagenome assembly MDTB01 (sample SAMN05326650, study PRJNA326480) | marine metagenome | isolation source: seawater | place: Mediterranean Sea | collected 2009
CATACTGCGGTAAATAAATTCTGTTATCAGTCATCTCTAAATCAACCTTTAACTATTTGGAGAAAATTTTATAAAAAAAAAAGACCTTATTTAAATCTTCAAGATTGTTATTTAGCTATAAATTTTGTAACACGAAATAACAAAATTTTAGGTGATACCTTAGATGTAGTAACAAGAAATTATACTGTCGAAGAGATTGTTAATATGATTTCAAAAAGAGTTAAAATTAAAAAAAAATATGTAAACACAGAAATTCTTAATCAAAACTCCTATGAAGTAATAAGTGATAAATTGAATTTTTTAGGCCTTAAATTTACAAATGATATTAAAAAGGATATATACGAAACACTAAAACTACTTTCATGATAGAATTTAGAAAAGTTAAAAAGAAGTCAAAGAAAGATTGTAGTTTATATTTTTTTAACAGTATAAGATCATTTATAAAAAGACCTGAGAGAGTTTTTTACTTAAATTCAAATAAAATGTGTATACGTGGAAATCACGCTCATAAAATTTGTAATCAATTTTTTTTACCAATAAACGACTCTATCAAAATAGAAATTGATAATGGAAAAATTAAAAAAAAGGTAATGCTTAAACCTGATAAAATTTATAAGATCAAGCCTCTTATTTGGGTTAGGGTTTTGATGAAAAAAAATCAAACAATTCTTGTGATATGTGATAAAAAATATTCAAAAAAAGAGTATATTCGAAATTACAAAGAATTTCTGCAGCTTAAAAACATTTAATCTAAAATACTATAGACTCCTAATGAAGCAGAGTTCTCTAAAATTGTATAAATCTTATTTTTATAGAATTTAATATCTCTTATTCTTTCACCAATTTTTATAATTTCGATTGATTGAATCTTATCAAATTTAGTATTTAAATTAAATCTAATGATAGCATGTCCATTTAAACTAGTGGCTAAATAACTATTTTTCCATTTGTAATCGAAACTATCTGGAGTTTTAATTATTTCAGAAATACCAATTGACTTAGTAAAAGCAAGCAGAGGTTCTTCATAGCCTAAACTATAATGATCTTTTTTAAAGTAAAAATCTTTTTCTGGATAATAGGCAGTTGATGCTCCATTATTCTTGTATCCATAGTTTTCACCATAACTTGAAGTTGGCCAGCCATAATCTTTATTTTTAGAGAGAATATTTATTTCATCTCCACCGTAAGGACCATGCTCTGTACTTATTATAATTTGATTACTCTGATCATAATACAATCCTTGAGGATTCCTGTGGCCTTGGGTAAAAATTCTATGCTCTTTAGTGTTGATATCAATTAACAAAGTTTTTCCAAAAATACTATTTTTGTCATGAGACAAAGGTATTTTATTACTTCGGTTAGATCTATAATCCCCTATAGTGAATAAAATTTTATCTTCATTATCATTAAAGATATTATGTATGCTGTCATTATCTATTAACACCATTCTGCCACCTGATTGATGCCCATTATATTTTTTTTTATTTTCAGATGTATTTCTGCATTCTGTTTTATTATAAAAAAAATCTTCAAATTTTAAAAAGTTAAAATTTATTTTTGATCTGATAATTGATTTTGTATAACAATTATCTTTTAAAACTCTATTAAAAGACAAATATATATAATCTTTGACAATCAAAATATCACTTATACTGTTAAACTGCGAAAATTTTACTTTAGCTTCAGTATCGTAAAAGGACTTATCTTTTATTATGTCTTTTATATTTGATGGAATGGAAATTAATTTTGATTTAAAGTTGGGAATATCTTTCTCTTTAATAAAACTTATTTCACCTATTCCACTTACTAGAAATAAATTATCTTCATAAAAATCAATAAAAGCAACAGCTTTCATAACATTTCCTGTATATTTGTATGTGTTCAGTGGATATTTAGTTTCCTCAAAATTTAAAAATTGAGTTTTATCAATAGGTTGTTCTAAATAACTTAGTTGTGTAGAATATTTATCAGATAAAATTTCTCTAATTTTTTTTTCATAATCTAAAGAAGCTGGTGTTGCAAAAATTGTTTTTTGTATCTTTGGATAATTAGAATTAATATAATCTTTAAATTTTGGGTTTTTGATATAAACAATATTCAAAATAACTAAAATTGATCCAGACAAAAAAATTAAGATTAAAAGTTTACTAGCAAAATTATTAAAGTTCATTTTTTTAATTTTTTGTTAAAAGTTTGGTTTTCTAATTGCATTATAGTGTAAGTTATATATGTGCAAGTACAATTTTGATCGTTATATTTGTTTTTAGAAAAAATTAAATAGCTAATAATGGTCGCACTAAAATTTTTTAACTTAATAATGGAAAATTATAAAATAAAATACTTTCTTTCCTTTAATTAGAATAATTGGAGACAATTGATTTTTAACCTTAAGGATTTTCAAAATTTAATACTTTTAATTTCTGCAAAATTAATGTTATAAATTTTTTTTAGTATGTGTACAACTGCCTCAGCTACAGCTCTTTCCGCAGGTTTTCGTTTAGTAATATAATTTGCCGATTTAGCCACATGATTTAGTGTTCCCTTCGGAGCAATAGAATAATAAACTTTTTTCATAATCAAATGATCAAAAATACCGTCACCCATATAAATACAATTTTTTAAACCGAATTTCTTATCCAACCATTTTTCTCTTATATTGACTGGTAAATATTTTAGTTTAAAACCCATGTCTTCAACTCTTTTTTTTGAAATTTTAAAGCCAATTTTGTCACCAGATACAAATAATATATTAATATAATTTTTCATTAATTTAAGACTATCATGATCATCTTGCCCAAATATTTTATATTTCTTGCCATTCTTGTCATATGTCATTTGACCATTAGTAATTACTCCGTCCACATCTAGTATCAGATAATTTGGTTTAATTTTTTTTTTCATTTAACTTGTTTTTGAGTTCTTAAAAAATACTCTGCAACTATAAAATCTATTTCTTCATCAATATCAATTGACTCCACTCTGTTTAAATAAATGAATTTATTTTTTTTTGTAATTCTACTTTTTTCAGATAAAAAAGCTTCTCTTCTAAAACAATAAGAGCCAGACTCCACCTGCAATGGAGTCAAAAACTGTGATCCAATTAATTTATTGTATTTATGATTTATCTCTTTTTCCTTGAACCAATATCTATCATATAATGAAGTTAGAGGTGTTACAGAATTAATTTTTTTGTTTTTTATTAAAATATTAACACATTTTTTTATTGTACTAATTTTAAATAATGGATTTGTTACATGCAAAATAAAAATAATATCATTTTGAATTTTTTTTAGGCAATTTGTGATTAATTCTGTACCTTGTGCATTAGGTAGATTTAAATGAACAGGTCTTTTAACATAATAAAATCCATATTTTTTTGCTTCTTTTTCAAATTTTTTGCTTGAGGAGTCTATAAAAATATCAAAAATTTTTTTATATGATTTAAGTTTATCAAATGTAATTTGGTAAAGTGGCTTGCCTAATATTTTTTTATAATTTTTGTTTTTTAATCTAATGCTCTTATCCTTCAGATGAATAATAATAGCAGGTTTCATTACTACTGAAAATTAGTTTTTTGTTTTTTTTCTTCTTTGTATTTCTTGATTAATACTTGGGCATTTGTATCCAAGCTGACATACTATTTCATAAAAAAGCATAAACGTAACAATCTCTGAAGAATGAAAATATTTAAGGTTAAAATTCATTATATTACTTTTGTTTTGTTTATTATTTTTTTTATTCAAATTTGCTGTAATTAAAAAATTATCAAAATTTTTTTGTTTAGAAGACCATTTTAGAGTATTTACAATATTTTTTGAAGTCCCAGTGGCTGAGAAACATATAACTAAAGATTTAACTTTTCTATCTGAATAAAGATCTAGCCATTTTTTGAATACATTTTCATAACCAGCATCATTCGCAATTGAACTAACATAGCACAGGCTGTCCAGTGAAAAAATTTTTTTTTTTGTAAGTCTACCAAGATCTACAGCTGCATGAGTTGCTACAGCCCAATTACCCCCATTACCAACTATATAAATATGATCAGCTTTTTTAAATAATTTTATAAACTTGTTCCATTCAGGTGTGTTAATGACTTCATGAAGTTTTAACTCTAAATTTTCAAAGTTACATAAGGGTTTCATTTTTTTTACTGCCAGATTTTTCATGGCCAAATCTATAACATTATACTTTAGAATTACAACTACATTTAAATAAACTAAAATTTTTTTAGTGAGACAAAATATCATGCCTCGATTATACTTTAATAAGTTATTTGAAAAAAATTATACTTAAGTAATCGATTTACTATAATAAAATGAACTTAAAATCATATTTTACCATCTTTTCCAGTTTTTTAGTTATCGTTATCTTATATAGCTGTTTTAATTTTTTTAATGCTGATAATTTTACCGTATTCGAACAGAATACATTGAGTTTTATTCCAGGACTTGAGTTTTTAAATACTAGAATTAGTTATGAATTTGTTTCTAATTCATTTAAAATCATCTTAATAGGATTTTTTTTTTTTTCAATTAAGTATTTAGATAATTTTTTTTGTTTCAATAATAATCTCTTATAAAAATTTTTGTCATTTTTCAAATTAGTTAAAATTTTTATAATTTCTTTTTCTTTATCAACACAAGTTAAACCCATCTGTTTGACATTTTTAAGCCACGGCATTCTGCGATAACCAAACTGTATTATTAATTTTTTAAAATATAAAGATTGATATATAATTGAAGTTGAAATAGTGCCTACAATTATATCAGAATCATAAATCAAACCTTCTGTAAGTTTTTTACTATCAATTAATACGTCAGATGTATTTATTATTTTTTTTTTTTATTAAATCTTTTGAAGAATTAGAACAAAAATTTTTTCTTTCTTTGATTTTATAGTCAAATTTATTATTAAAATTTTCTCTCAAAAGCTTACTAAATTTTTTTAAGTAAAATGAGTCTATATCTCCAAACCAAATATGATTTGATCTAACATATAAAATTCTTGGGTTTTTATTTTTCTTATTTTCTTTTTTTATTGAAAAAAAATAATCTCTTACTGAGCCACATTTAATAATTTTTTTTGGGAAAATAAAAATTTTATTTTTAGAAATATTACTAAAATGTTTTAGATCAGAATGACCATAACAAAATAATTTATCAAGTGAATTGAATAAGAACTGTGAGGTAAGACTTTGTCCTGAGAAAGAAACTCCTTGCACAGCATAACCATACAATTGCGAGTTACACGCATCTTTTAATGCTGCAATAAACATCTCATTACCTATTGAGGACATTAGTAAACTTTTTTCTGGTTTTATTTTTTTAAAAACTTTCAGGTATACCAAGTATAAACAATAATTTTTATAGATATTAAAAAACAATTTCACAAACCCAATATTTGAGATGAAAAAAATTCTTTTTAAAAATATAATCTTTTTATAATCTTTTATTACAAAAAAAAGGGCCATGAATATATTTTTAAAATCATAAAATTCATAAATGTTGATAACATTTTGATAACCATAAATTTTTTTAAAAAAATTTATTTCTTTATAATCAAATGTTTTTGTTAAAAAATAATATTCTTTTTTATTAATTTTTTTTGCTAATGGGTAAAACGACATCTGATTTGAGTATCCAAATAAACTTTGGAAAATTATTTTTTTTTGTGATAAATATTTTTTTCCAGATAAACAAAAAAATAATATTCTAAAAGTTAAAATAAAATTATTTAATATAGATCTATATACATAATAAAATCTCAAATAATTTTTATTTAATTTACTAAATTTTTGTGATTTGGGGCTTGTATAAAAATTCTTAATATTTTTTTCAAAAAGATTATTATAAATATTTACATAAATTCCTGAATAATAATTACCAAATTTTTTTTGTACATCAGACTGAGAAAATTTTTTTTTTAAAATTTTTTTTTTATTCAAATTTATAGTATTAAATAAAGAATTTTTTTTATATATTGAATTTTTAGTTGACATACGAAAATTTCATAGCTTTTTTTTAATAATGTTTAAATCTATTTATGACTAATTCAAAAATTTTATCATAATTATTTATATTAGCTTGATCTTTTTTAAGGTACAAAAAATTTATATTTTTTTTTAAAAATTTTTTAATAAAGCTCAAAGAAATTATTATTCTTTCTTTAAATGAATATATTGGTTTAATTGGAAAGTCTTTATCAGTAATCTTAGATTGTAATTTTTTATTTTTTGTTATTGAGTAAATAAAATTCTTAAATTTTAAAAATCGGTGTTTAGTTGAAAAATTTTCTTTAAAATATAATCCAAATCCTTCAGCTGAATAAGTGTTTACCTGTCTGGAAATTAAAGCCTTATTCAGGAAAATTACTCTAGTGTAAATTAAAGGGATAAGTTTAAAAAACCACATAAATTCTTTGTGATTTTTAACAGAAAACTTTATTGAGTAATTTATAACTTTAAACAATATTTTTTTTGAATGTATGGACTCATACGGATTAAATTGATGAATATATTTTAATCTTTCATAAATATTTTTATGATTTAATTTCATATGGTACTGTTTTTTTATCTTAGTATAAAATTTTATTTTACCATAGTCATTTTTAAATCTAATAAAATTATTAATTTTAAAATCTAAATTTATTCCAGAAATAGTTTGGTTATTAATTTTTTTTTTTTAAAATCTTTTTTAAGAATAATAAATTTATAAAGTCATCATTAGGTAAAAGCATAACATGTGAAGTTTTTATATAACTTAATGTTTTCTTTATTTTTTTTAAAAAAAAATTATAATTTTTATCAAAAGGAAAGGTTAAATACTTTATAGATAACTTTGATTTAAATTTATCTATAATTTTATAATTACTAGATTTGTTGATGGAACCATCACAAATAAATATTTTATATGGAAAATTAATATTAGATAAGTAACATAAAATTCTAAATGTAAATTCACTTCTATCTTTTATTGGGATTATAATTGATATTTTTTTTTTCACAGTTGGTTCAATTAAAGATTTACACTATAAATAATAATATCTTAAATTATTTAAACTTGCCATATTAGTAATTTGATTTATATAACTATCACATGTGTGGCATATCAGGTTCTATCATAGATTTAAACTTAAAGCTAAATTCTAAAAATAATTTAAACAGAATATTCTATTTAATTAAAACAAATAATTTTAGTAAATGTTATGATGAAGTAAGAAAGCTAAGATGTTCAAGTTCATACTTACATCTTGGATATTACAAAGACTTAAAATTTAGATCAAATTTATTGAAGTTTATTGACAAAATAAAAGAAAAAAAAAATGACAAAAACTCAGAAATTATTGATGATATTCAATGGATAATAAATCATGAATTGTTAAGTAAGGTAGACAGGGTAATAAATATAATAAAATCAAATAAATTAGAGCCATCTAAACAACTAACGTTATTTTTACTTAATTTCATTTCTGAAATTGAAAATATTAACTATCTAGAAACTAGAGGGAGGGACTCTGCTTCAATTTCATTTTCTCTAAAATTTAAAAAACAAAGTAGTTTAAAATACAAATATTCAGGTAATTCTCATTTATTATCTTTTAATAAAAAAAAACTAGGAAATAACGAATATATCAATATTACAGTTAAAACTGCTAATCAAATCGGGTATTCAGGAGAAAATGCTGAAAATTTAATAAAAAATTTATTTAAATCAAATCTTCTTAAAAAAATTAACTTTTTGTATGCTGAGAAGGTAGTGTTTTTAACTCATACCAGATGGGCAACTATAGGAGAAGTTAACATAAGCAATTGTCACCCTTTAATTCAAAAAAAAATAAATTTTTTCTCGATGAATGGAGACATAACAAATTATAATCAAATTAAAGGAAAAAGTTCTAATATTTATGAAGTAGACAAAAATTGCACTAATGATCTTAGTATTCTACCTTACGTAATAAAAGAGAAAAAGATTGGAGAACTTCAAGGATCATTTGTTATATTACATCACAGTCTCGACAATCCTGAAGATATAAAAATTATTAAAAAGGGATCCCAGGGTCTATATATTTCTAAAGATTATGATAATAACCCAATTTTAGCTTCTGATGTTTATGGTTTAGTAAATAGATCTGATCAATTTAATATTATAAATGATAATGCAATTTTTAAACTAAGCCATATTTTAAAAAAAAAAAATATCTTTAAATTTAAGTCTTACAAATCAAATAATTTATCAACTAGAGATTTGAATAAAAAAAATTATAGTTCCTATTTTTTAAAAGAAATAAACGATACAAATTTATTCTTAAAAAGAACTATCTTAAATAATATTGATATAAAAAGAAAAAAAATCAAAAATCTTAAAATATTTGATAAGACTACAATTAAAAAATTAAAAGAAAATAAAATCAGAAATATTATTTTTACTGGAATGGGTAGTTGTTATACAGCTGCAGTTGGAGTATCCAAATACCTTTTAAATTCTTTAAAAAAAAATCATATTCATTACATTAAAGTTGAAGCAACATTAGCAAGTGAAGGAAGTGGTTTTTATTTAAGTGAAGATATGACTGATACCATCATAGTTGTATTAGCTCAGTCAGGAACAACTATTGATACTAATGTGTTTGCAAAAATGGCAAAAAAAAGAGGAGCGTATACTATATCGATTGTAAATAAAAAATTAGGAGACATTACGTACATAGTAAACAATAATTTATATCTTGGGAATGGAAGAGATGTTGAATTATCTGTTCCATCAACAAAAACCTATACTTGCCATTTAATTATGGGTTACATAATGTCTGAACAAACATTATCAATAATAAAAAAAGATAATAAACAGTTTTCTGAGAAGTTAGTAGATATTTACCAGTCAAATTTTATTAAAAATACTATAAATAGAATTTCAAATGTAGCGAAAAATTCAAATTTTAAACCCACAAATTATAGAAATTGGGTTGTTGTTTATGATTCTTCTTTTAATTCATTTGCTGCACTTGAGCTTAGAATTAAACTATCAGAATGTTGTTATAGATCCATATCATATCTTGATGTTGAGCAATTCAATAGATTAAAATTAGAAAATTGTCTTATTTTTTTTGTTGGTAACCAGACAAATAAATTAAATATAAATAAAAAAAGTTTTATCATTTCAATTTCTAATTCAAGTAAAAACCTTAATAAAAATAGCTATTTGATAAAAATAAGAAATAAAGAAATAATAAAAAATACAATTGAAACCTCATTAGCTCTCCAATTAGTAGCTTATTATTGTGCTTTAAAAATAGATAATTTCTCAAGGGTTAAAAATATAGTTAATAATAAAAAAATCATAAATTATATATTTGATAAATATGAGTTAAAAAAAATAATAAAAAAAAGAAGTTTATTAGCAGAGGAATTACCAAATAAATTAAAAAGACCAATAGATACTGTAAAACATCAGGCAAAAACAATAACTGTCGGTGCTTTAAGATCAAATTCAAAATTAATTTTAAAAAAACCAAAAATTAAGATTTATAATAGCCCCCTTTTTATCAAAAATAATTTTCAAAATATGTTTGAGAGCCTAAAAGAAAATATTTATTTGAACTCAGACTCAAAAAATGAGATGAATAAATATTTCTTATGTAATATCATAGAAAATTGCAATAAAGAGTTTCAAACTAATAAAAAGTTTTATTTTTCAGATTTAAATTTTAAAAATAGTGAAAAAACTGACTCGCTAATATATCTGGGTAAAAATCATAATAAAAAAAAAGGTACACTTTATTTAGAAAATTTAGATTTTTATGAATTATTAAAACTTTTTCTTAAGTCAAATACTTTTACCAAAAATAATAATAGTAAATATCTAAGATCTTTAGATTTTTTAAGTTTAAATAAAAAAAAATATAAAATTAATATAAAAAAATATTTTGACTTATTTAATAATATAAAATTTTTGGGAAGTGGAATAAATTATCTTTCAGCCAAAAAACAAGCATTAAATCTATCAAAAAAATTCAATAGGACAATTGCATATGATGTGATTGAAAATCATAAACATATTGATATTTCTTCTGAAGCTCTGTTATTAGTTTTTGCATCCAATATCGATAGAATGGGTTTTCAAAAAGATATTTATTCAGAATTAAAAAAATTTGACTCTCATAATAATAAATTAATAATTTTTACAAATTTAGAAAATAACTTATTTAATGAATTCAATTTAGATGATAAAAATAAAAATTTCAAAAAAGTTATAAAATTTCCTTTTAATGAAGAACTTTTTTCGCCAAGTTTTTTTGATTATTATTTTAAAAATTTTTTAATTTGATTTAGTAGATTAAAAAATTCTTTTTTATTTTTTTTAAGATAAAAAAAATAAATTCTATTGGTATCACTCCATATAGATTTTCTAACCAAGACTTTTAAAAAATCGACTCTACTGAAATTAAATTTTTTCTCTAATTTAATTTTTTTTTTATGACTCAAAATGAAAGAGTCATATTCAAATTTAACATTTAGAATTCTATCAATCAATTTTGGATTTTTTTTAAGAATTTTTAAAAACAAGCCAGCAGCATAAATGCCATCCATGTAATGTTGAAATGAATAATGGCCGCTTGTTTCGAAACCTATTTTTGCTGATTTTTTATTTTGCATTTCTATAATATTACGATCTCCAACATTGGTCTGAAAATATTTAATTTTAATCGAATTTAAATATTTTTTTAAATCAGGTATTGTAATTTTGGTTCCTACTACAGTTTTAGTATTTAAAAAGATTGAAAAAATTATACACATTTTTTCAGGTTCAATAATACCATATCCTTTTTTAAAAAATACTGCTCTATCAGCATCACCGTCAAAGGCTATTGCGAAATCATGTTTATTATATAATTTTTTCTTAAGATTTTTTTTTAAATAATTTGAACCAGATTTTAGATTTATATTATTGAAATTATATAAATAATTTAAACATTTTAAATCTTTAAAAAATGTTAAATCATTTTTAAATGAAGATGCAGCTCCATAAGAAAAATCTACTAAGATTTTTTTTTTAAAATTATCTATATTAAATTTATTATTTAAAAAACTTAAATATTTAATATATTTGTTTGAATGATTTATTTTTGTAAAATGTAATTTACTTTTTTTAATTAAATTTGATAAGAGAATTTTTTTTTCATATAATTTTGACAATTTTTTCCCTTTGTAAAAAAATTTAAATCCATTAAAACATTTATGAAAATGTGAAGCAGTAATCATAATAAAAAAACTGTCTTTGTTTTGCTGAGATAAATAACCTAAGCATGGTGTGGGAACAGGTTTATCTAAAATATCAATTACTCCATTAATTTTTAAATTTTTTAAGATAATAGGAATAATTTTTTTATAACTGTCTCTTGTATCAAAGCCAATTACAACTTTAGAAATATTATTTTTAACCAAAAAAAAATTTAATTTTTCAAAAAAATAATTCAAAAATTTTTTGCTTAAAAGACCTTTTCCAAAAACATCTCTAAAACCGTCGTCACCAAATATTTTCATTAATGTTTTTTATTAAATTCTGAAATTAACTTTTTCTGTTTTTTTATTGATTCTAATTTAATTTTCAACAAGCGTTGAGAATCATTAATTCTCATATCTTGAAGTCCATTGCTAAAACTTACTTTTGGATACCAGCGTAATATCTTTTTAGCTTTACTTATATTTGCAATAGATACTTCTATATCGTCAAATCTTTTTTTTAAATTTATAAATTTAGATTTAGATGAAATCAGATCTTTTAATTCTTTAATTTTTAAGGACTTTGATGACCCAATATTAAATATATTTGAATTTATATTTGAATTAATTATTTTTTTAATTGCATAACAAACATCTTTAACATTTACAAAATCTCTACTTTGATTACCATTACCATATATAGTTATTTTTTTTTTTTGTAAAAATTGAGCTAAAAACTTAGCCACAACAGCATTTGATTTTTCTCCGTAAATATTAAAAAAACGAAGTATGTAATATTTAAAACCATTAATTTTTGAGTATTTTTCCACCATTTTTTCCCCTAAAAATTTAGAGTATGCGTAAAAATGTAGTGGCTGAAGTTTAAAACTTTCTTTTACTTTAATATCTTTGGTATCTCCATATACAGATGCTGAGGATGCAAATATAAATTTTTTTATCTTTTTTTGAGAACAAAATTTTAAAACATGTTGTAATCCAATAACATTATCATCGAAATATAAATTTTCTTTTTCTTTACTGATCAATATTTCTGCTTTAGCTGCCAGATGAATACAAATATCTATTTTGCTTTTTAACTTAATATTTCCAATATCTTGGATTTTTTTTTTTATAAAAATTAAGTTTTTATTTTTTTTTACGTTGGATCTATTTCCAATTGAAAGATCATCGATGATTATAACCTTGTTTCCTTGTTTTAGAAAAAATTCAACCAGGTTGCTTCCAATAAATCCACATCCGCCAGTAATCAAAATATTTTTATTCATTTATTTAATTTTTTATGATAAATTTATTTATGCAACAAAAGTATTTTATATCAGTGATAATACCAGTATACAATACTCAACAATATATAGGTAGATGTCTAAGATCTTTAAAAAATCAATCAATTTCAAAAAAATTTTTTGAATTAATAATAGTTGATGACTTCTCAAATGATTACTCTTTAAATGAAATAAAAAAGCATAAAAATTCTAATATTAAAATAATTAAAAATAAAAAAAATTTAGGTTTACCTGCATCATTAAATATTGGTTTAAAAGCAGCAAAAGGTTCCTTTATAGTAAGAGTAGATTCTGATGATTGGGTTCAAGAAGATTTTTTAAATATTATGTCTACATTTTTAAATATTAATAAAAAACTTGATGCAGTATCTTGTGATTATATTCTAACTGATTTTCGTGAAAATCCTTTGAAAGAAGTTAATTGTGCAAAAAAACCAATTGGATGTGGAATTATGTTTAGGATGCAGCATTTATTAGATATAGGGCTTTATGATGAAAATTTTAAGTATGCTGAAGAAGAGGCACTACGAAAAAAGTTTGAGAAAAAATATAATATTACAAGGATACCTTTGAGCTTATATAGATACAGACAGCATAAATCGAACAGATCAAAACATAAAAGCCAAGTAAAAAAATTTTCAAAGTTAGCAAATAAATAAATATGTATTTTATTGCAGAAATTGGGGTTAATCATGAAGCAAATTTAAAAAAAGCATATAAGTGTATAAAAGATGCAAAAGATGGTGGGGCTCAAGCTATAAAACTTCAAAGTTACAAAGCAGAAAAATTGGCTTCAAAATATGCTGGAGCATATTGGGATAAAAAAGAAGAGCAAGAAAACAGCCAACTAAAATTGTATAAAAAATTTGATAAATTTAATTATGATGATTATGAAAAAATATATAATTATTGTAAAAAAATAAAAATTGATTTTATCATCACTCCATTTGATTTAGAATGTATTGATTTTTTTAAGAATAAAGTAAAATATTTCAAAATATCTTCATCTGATATAACTAATTTACCGTTAATTGAAAAAATAGCAGACACAAAAAAACCAGTAATCTTATCTACCGGTGCATCAAATATTTTAGAAATAAAAAGAGCTTATAAAATTTTAAGAAAAAAAGTTAAAAAAATTATATTACTTCATTGTATTTTAAATTATCCGACTACAAAATTTAATGTCAATCTTAAAATGATTTATGACATTAAAAAAATTCATAATATCGTAGGTCTATCTGACCACACTATCCCTAAGGATAGTCATAAAGTTTTGCTATACTCTTATTTAATGGGTGTCAGGATAATTGAAAAACACTTTACTACAAACAAAAAAAAGAAAGGAAATGATCACTTTCATTCGTTTGATAAAAAGGACTTAAAAATATTTTTTAATAATATTGATGAAGCAAACATTTTAATGGGTAAAGAAAAAAAAAATTATTTAAAAACTGAGATTATTTCAAGAATAAATGCAAGGAGAAGTATTTTTTATAATAATGACATTTATAAAGGATCTATTTTAAGAAAAAATGATCTAATAATGCTAAGACCTGCTATTGGACAAAATCCATTTGATTATAAAAAATTTATTGGAAAGAAATTAAAATATAAGAAAAAAAAAGGTGATCTTTTAAAACCAAAAGATTTTTGTTAATGAAAAATTTTGAGATTCTTATCTTGGCAGCAGGTAAGGGTACAAGAATGAAATCACAAAAACCTAAACTTTTGAATAAAATTAAAAATCAAACAATTTTAGATAAGATAATTAAAAAAGCTCAAAAATTAAAAGCAAGTAAAATTAATGTTATGATAAACAAAGATTATAAATTCTTTATAAGCAGATATAAAAAAATTAATTTTTTTTTCCAAAAGAAAAAATTAGGTACAGGTCATGCAGTAATTTCTTTTTTAAAAAAAAAGAAAATAACTAACAGTAATTTAGTTATAATGATGGGTGATGCTCCATCTATAAACATATTCTCAATTCAAAAAGTTATAAAAAAACTAGGAAAAAAATCTTTAGTTTTACTCGGAGCGAATCTAAAAAAAAATTATTCTAATGGAATGATACAATTTAAAGAAAAAAAAATTTATAAAATAAAAGAGTTTTCTTTTTTAAATAAATACGAAAAAAAAAATTGTTTATGTAATACTGGAGTAATAGGTATACAAAAAAAGTATATTAAAAATTTATTTTTAATTAAAAAAAACAAAATTAAGAAAGAATATTTGCTAACAGATATAGTAAATATAGCATTTAAAAAAAAGATAGATATTGATCTTGTTTTAACTAAAGACAGTCCTATGTCATTTGGTATAAATACTTTGAAAGATTTAAAAGCCCATTTTTAAATTTTTTTAAAGAATGTTCTTAATATGAAGAATAACACAAAAAAAGCAGTGTTTTTTGATAGAGATAATACTTTAATCAACGACCTTGGTTATACTTACAAAAAAAAAGATTTAAAGTTTTTACCAGGAGTTATTAAAGGATTAAAATATCTAAAACAAAAGAAATATTTAATTATAGTAATTACAAATCAATCAGGTATTGCAAGAAGTTATTTTAAATTAAAAGATGTCCAAATTTTTCATAGACATATGAATTATGTTCTAAAAAAACATAGAATAAAAATTAATGATTTTTTTATTTGTGGTTGTCATCCGAAATTTCCAAGGAAAAATAATAAATGCAATTGTAGAAAACCCTCAAATAAAATGCTTTTGAAGGCGATAAATAAATGGAAATTAAAAAAAAAAAATATATTTATGATTGGTGATAAACGGTCGGATAAATTAGCGGCAATCAAAACAAATTTGAGATTTTACTATAAACATCAAAAAATAAATTTATTTAATCAATTAAAAAAGATAGTTAAATAATTAAATTAGAAATATAAAGAGTTTTCATCAATATCTCTTAAAAAGGAAAGTCTTCCATATAATGAGAAATCTATAATTTTAATATCATAAGATTTTAAAAATAAATTTATATTCTTAATTTTTTTAACTTGAATTTGTGACCACTTTAATGATGATTTTTTATCATGATCAAAATACTCATTATTATTATTTTTTTTATAAAAATATGAATTATAATTAAGATTATCATCAGTCATATTATAATTTAATTCACAACCATAAAGAAATATCTTTTTTGCCCCCAAAGCAATAGCCAAAGGAAGAGCCATTTCGATTAAAACAGTACCTTCCAAATCTTTACTACCACAATATTTTTTTTTGAATCTTTTTATTATATTGCTTTTTTCTAAATTAAATTTTGTTATCAAAAAATTAATTTTTTTTGAATTATTTTTAAAATGATTGTTGAATTGCCATCTTTTTGGAAAAAAAATATTACCTTTAAAACTATTTATAAAATTTAACCAATCTTTTTTTTTTAAAAATCTATTATCATAAGCTGTATAATATTGATTTTTTAAAGCCAAAAACCCTTTTTTTAAGTAAATATTATTTGTACCAATAAATGTAGTATTTTTATTCTCTTGTAACTTTATAAATTTGATAGAAGGTCCGTTGCCTAAAATAACAACTTTTTTCATAATTTAATAATTTTAAATTTAGGTATTTTTTTTTTATTTTTATTCAATAAAAAATAATCAACAATTCTATCATTAAACAATTCATAAATAATTTTTAAATGCACAGCTCTAAATGATTTTCCTATATAAGACTTACCATAAAATTTCTGATTATAACTTTTGATTTTCTTATTATTTTTAATTAATTTTGTAATCTTAATTAAATCTCTTTGCGCTTGTTTTATTGCTGATATTGATAAATCAATAAGCCTCATACCTCTTCTCATTTTGCATAATGATTGGTGTATAATTGGGCCTGCATCAGCATTATCATTCATTTTATGAAATGTAACACCAGTTTTCCAAGGCTCCATATTGTATGAAGGCCAAAACAAAGTTGCTGACCCTCTATACCATGGAGATAAACCCAAGTGTATGTTGTAAGTTTTATCAGGTAATATTTTCAACAGTTTTTTTTTAATAATATTTGACCCCATTACAAAACAAAGTTTTGGCCTAAATTCATTGACAAAATTTATTACTTTTTCTGAGTTTAGATTACCAGGACTAACTTTTAGGAGATCTTTTTTTTTTACAATTTCAAAAATTGTCTTGTTTCCGAAGCTTTTTTTTTCTTCCTCAAATCGAATTTTAAAATGTTTTTTTAACAGTTTTTTTTCATGTTGATTATTTATAATTGTTTTTTTTCCTTTAACTTGAGATTCTCTCTTCATTACGATGAATTTAAGTTGACTAAATTCATTCATTACTGGTTCTAAAATAAATCTGTGCCTAATGTGATCTCCACAAATTATCAATGTTTTCATGTTTTATTTGTTGTATTTGTTGTATTTGTATTATTTTGTTTCTGTTTATTTGTTAATATAATTTATAGTGTTTATATTATTCTCAATTATATTTAAAGATTAATAATTTTAACGTAATGGATAAGCTTTTTAATTATTTAAATTATATCTATTTTAATAAAAAATTTATCAAAAAAAATAAATTTTATTTTAAAAAAATAAACTTAGTTTATGCATGGAGTAAATATTTACTTACATCATATTCTAATAATAAAAAACTGATTCCTAGCAATTACCAAAATAAAAGAAATTTGGAAGATTTTAAAATTTCAAAAATTAAAATTTTTTTTTTTATAGTTCTTTCGAGATTAATTAAATTTTATCCAAATAAAAAAAAAACAGAAATTTTATTTTACATAAATGCAAAACATATCAACAGAAAAGTAAAACTATTTTGTAAAACTATGAATATTAAAGCTTATAGCTATGTTCCTATTATTTCAGATATCAATAAAATAAATTTTTTTGACAAAAGAATATGGGTTTCAAAATATCAATGGACATTTAATGATTTTAAAAGTTCAAAAACTTTCATCAAAAAAATTTCTGAAAATATATATAATGAGATAAGATTAATTAAACCAAAAGTGATATTTGTTTTTGAGGGGGATAGTTACATTCACAACATAATAGGTAACTGTGCAAAAAAAACGAAATCAAAAATTATAATCATTCAAAATGGCTATAATATTTACAAAAAATTACCAGTATTTGGTTGGAGAAATATGGCTGCAAATTATTATTTATCGTGGTCAAAACATAACTCTACCGAACTTAAAAAACATAATCCCAACATCAAGTTTTTAACAGTTGGTAATTTTTTACAATATCAAAAATTTAGTATTAATAAAAAAAATATAAATAACTATGTAAGTTTTATTCTAGCCAGAGAAGAAGATGATAAATTTCTTAATTTTATAAAAAAATTTGCAAGTTCAAATAGAAAAATAAATATAATTGTAAGACTACATCCTAATTCAAAAATAAAGTTAAATTCTTCATTTATCAAAATTAAAAATATTACTCTTCATAAAAATGAGCACTTAGATAAAACTTTAACATTTTCACGAATTGTAATTTCTCAAATGTCATCAGTTTTAATAGAGTCTATGAATTACGATGCAGTAGGAATATGTTTTAATATTAATTATAAAAATTTAATTTTTGATAATTTAAAATCAGCAAAAATGATGGTGTGTTGTGAAACTTATAGTGAATTAAATAAAAAGCTTAGTTTTTTAATGAGAGATGATTTTCAATTTAATAAATATTTAAAAAAGATTAAAAAAAATAGGAGTAAGTATATTGCCCGTTTCAACTATAATTCTATAAAAAAAATAAAAAATTTAATTAAGGAATAATTTATTTTAAATTATATATTTATTTAAGTTATTTTTTAGAAGCTAATTTAATAACTTTCTCAATAAACTCTAGAACTCGAATTGCTTGGTTTAAATCACATAGCTTTTTCACTTTTTTATATTTTACATAATTAAAAAACTCTTTATATTGCTCGAGAAAACCAGGCTTGATATTGAAATTTTTTTTAGGAGAATAAATTAATTTAGCTTCAGGAATATACATTCTTAAAGGTATTTTTTTTGTAGGTTGAATAATTTTAAGTTTTTCATAATATTTACCAATTTCTATAGGCTTAAGTTCAAATTTTTTTTTATTTGCATTTATCGATATCTCAAAGTTATCAGGACTCCCCCAATTCAATAAAACTGAAATAAGATGGCCTCTTTGAGATCTCGCAAAGAAACTGACACCATTTCTATTGTTATTTTTTGTTGAATAAACATTCAATAATTTTAAGTTTCCAAATAGAAAAAAAAGTAGATCTATAACATGACATCCATTTATTCTAAATTGGTGCCAAGTGCTTATACTATCAGGAATTTTTACATTAGTTAGAGTGCAATTATGGAGATTTATAAATTTGTGTGCTTCTGCTACTGAATTATAAAATCTTCTATTATAGGCAAAGAAAATTTTTTTATTTCTATTTTTTTTTAGTATCTTCAGCTCTTTAGAATTAATTGCTCCAGGTTTTTCTACTAAAATAGGCTTATTCAAACTCATTATCTTTTTTAAAATTCTTGGTGTAAATTCTGTTTTAATTGCAATTACAAAACATTCAGCTTCTTTACTTTTCTCAATAAAATCATTTAAATCTTTTGAGGGTTTTGGAAGATTAAATTTAGCTGAAAAATCATTTATACGATTTGAATTTTTTTTACTAAACAAGCTAATAACCCTAAAATTATTTCTTCTTAAAGCAGGAATATGGAAATTTGAAATTGGTCCACTTCCTAAGTAAGCGAGTTTAATCTTTTTTTTCATATTTTAAGTAAACCTTAAATTTTTATTATAAAAATTTTCTTTTTTAATAATGTTTTCAATATTATTTAAATTTATTGACCCCTTTTTTTTATTGGAAATTAATATTGCAACTAAAACTTTGTAAACTTTGGCTAATTTATCTAACGAAATTAATGGTTTTTTTTTATACAAAAGATTTAAAACAACTAAATCCAATGAATCATCCTTTTTTTTAAAAAAATTACCTTTTTTCTTTAGTTCTGGAATACCGTATCTTGTTATTTTTAATTTATCTAATTTTTTATGAGTTCTATATAATCTATAGTTTCCAGCTATATCAAACTCTAATAAATGCGCTTTATAAATAAGAGACTGAAGTGGGGCCAGTCTTGAAGAATTATTAAAAGATAATATCGCAGTACTTTTATTTTTACAATTTAACAAAACAGTACCACCAATATTATAAAATGATTTATCTCTTGGATTAATTTTGTCTAGATTTAAGCTTGAGGTAATATCAATATTATTATCATTGACCTTAAAGTGCCTAATAAAAAAATCTATCCAATGCATACCTCCTGTGGCAAGGCAATTTGCACCCCCAAAGGAATTAAATTGAAAAGGTTTGCCAAGTTTTTGGTCAACCTCTATCTTTTTTATTAATTTATGTAATCTTAATGCACTCCATTTAAAGTGTGTGCTTATAAAAAAATTTTTTTTTTTTTTAAAATTAAGTATCTTTTTAAATTCACTAAAATTATTAGTAACTGGCTTTTCTATTAGTATTTTATTAATCCCATTTTTTACAAAAAAATTAAAATTTTTATATTGAGTGTTTGCTAAACTTGAAATTATCCCAGTTTTAATATTTTTATTTTTTATTTCATTCGAGAGAGAAGCATAATCATTTAAGTAAGTAATTTTTTTTTGTATCTTGTTATTTGAAAATTTGGGATCAAATATTATTATATAATAGTTTTTATTTTCTAAAAATGCAGCATATTTTTTTCCTATTGATCCATAACCTGCAATAATTATAAATTTTTTACTCATTTTTTAAATAAATAATTTGCAAATTCTAAGTCAATTGGTTCATCTATATCTAGTGAGTCATTTTTTTTCATAATCACATAACTCATCTTAGTCTTTTTGTATTTAAGGTTGTCAATATTATACTCTTTATTATTTTTAATATTTTCACTCAAACAACTAATAACTCCTCCATTCATTCTATACAACATTGGTAATTCTTGCCTATTACCCCAAAGTTTTTTATTTGAAACATTGAATAATGGTTTCATCTCACTTTTTTTTATTATCATTGCTCTGTAAGGATGATGTTCAAATTCATTAACAGTAAAAACCCAATCAAATTTTCTTGTTTGAAGCTTTTTAATACATTGGTTAACAATGTTTGTATCTCTCATTGGCGTAGTGCATAGCAATGTACATAATGCATCAGGTCTATAATTTTCATTTTTTTCAAACCAATCGAGAGTGTATTTATAAATTTCAAATGCATGAGATTTATCTTTTGATATAGACTTTGGACGTAAAAATGGACTTTCTGCTCCATATTTTACCGCAACTGATCTTATTTCTGGACTATCAGTAGCCACAACAACTCTGCCTAAATTTGATTTTAAAGCTACTTCAATAGTGTGAGCAATTAGAGGCTTTCCATTTAAATTTCTTAAATTTTTATTTTTTATACCTTTTGAACCTCCTCTTGCAGGAATAAGACCTAACGTTTGAAATTTTTTCATTTTTATTCTCTTAGTTTTTTGAATTATATTTATTAAAAATTATTTTTTTCTTCTCAAGTTTTTTCAAAATATTGTTAGTAATTTTTATATTAAGATTAAGATTTTTTGAAATTTGGTATTCATTTCTATTTCCATTACAATATGCAACTATATTCATAATATTTTTTACAGCTTTTCTTGTCTTAAGACTACTTATTTTTGGATAAAAACCATACTTATCTAGTTTGGGTTCTCCTATTGATTTAGAAAAATAAAATTTAGAATTTTCGAATATCTTAAATATTTCAAAATATAGTTTTTGGCTCTGTTTTAAACCTTTTTCATTAATAAAATTTAAATCATCTAAAGAGGTATGATATTCATTATATTCACCATATTTTGATCTGCATATAGATACAAATGGTAAGTTTACTGCTGGAGAGCACCATTGTCTTTCATCGCTACCTCTTGTTAAAAAAGATCTTGTTTCCCATTTTTTTTTGCGATTTTAGTTAAGGCTTGTTTGGCTATATCATCTGCCAAAGTATTTTGATGAGGGGATAGTACAAGTTTAAAATTTTCACTAGTACCAACACAAGTAACAACAAATCCTGCAAATACTTTTTTTTTTAAAGATGAAAAATTTGAATTAATATATGCAATTGAACCTATCGTTTCTGGAAGGAATAAAAAACGATACGAAAAAGTTGGTTTTTTCTTTTTAAGATATTTCTTAATATTGTTTATCAAGTCCACCATCACAGCAGGTCCAGAAAGTTCATTATTGGCCATTTGTGGGTGACATATATAAGTCGTAAATACTATTTCTTTATTGCTTTTACCTTTTATAAAAAATTCTCCATAATTCATCTTTCCATTTTTTTTTGATGTTTTTATGTCAACAAAGTATTTTTCGTTTTTTAATTTTTTAAAATCTTTATATTTCATACATACAGACCAGAAATTTTTTGCATAATAGTTTGTGATATATGGTATTGCATTAGGGTTATTTTTTAGGGTAAATATTTTTTTAATTAATTCGTTTTTAGTGAGAGTTCCTCTATATGAGTCTGAGTTAATAACTAATTCTAAATTGTTACGTTTAAAATCAATAATCTTTTTTTTTTTACTATCTGTAATAACAGCTTTTTTAACAGACCATTCTTTTGGAACTTTCCAGTTTCCAAACTTAGTATTTGATTTAAAATATTTAATTTTGATTGATCTTCCACAATGCAAAGATAATATTTTTATTGTTTCTCTATTACCTGATCCAGCCAATGATCTTGGAATAAAAAACAATTTTTGTATTAATTTTTTTAAAACCATTTTTACTTACGAAAAACTATATTCATCATATTACCTGGAAAACTAATCTTTTTATTTCTAAATAAACCTAATAATTTTAAAGAAAAATAAAAAAAATCTCTTAGATAATTATCATAGCCACTTTGCAAATAAGGATAGTTTACTTCAATAAATTTAAACCCATATATTTCACATATTTTTTTTAAATTTTTAAAAGAGGGTAAATAAAAATTTTTATTTTTGTCTAAAGCTGGTAAATTTTGAAATAATCTATAATAAATAGATGAAATATTAGGTGTGGCTAAAATAAACAAATAACCTCCCTTTTTTAAGGAGTAAAAAGCTTTTTTTAAATATAAAAATGGTTCATCAACATGTTGTATTGTTCCTCTAAAAATAACTACATCAAAATAATTTTTTTTATTAAGAATATTTTTTTGAAATATAAAATTCCTTTTTTTAGCTAACTTAATTGCATTTTTATTTACTTCAATGCCAAATTTTTTTCCTTTCCAATCAAGATAATTTAAAAATTCACCTGTGGAACATCCAACATCACAAACAGTTTTATTAAAACTAATAAACTTTTTTATGAATTTTTTTTCTACTAAAAAGGATTTTAATCTTTTAGGATCATTAAGATTTCTATCTAAAAAATATTTATCATCATAAAGTTGATCTAATTTTTTTTTATTTTTTTTCATTTAAGTAAATGAATAACTTAGAACTTTGGATATATAAAATATAATTTAACAATTATCTTTAATGTTTTAATACCAGCTATATTTGGTTAAAAATTTTTTTCAGTGCATAAATCAAGCCAATTGAGCTATTAGTACTGGTTAGCTGCACGCATTACTGCGCTTCCACACCCAGCCTATCAACGTGGTGG
>MDTB01182386.1_pt1 | contig 23206 bp, 21 predicted proteins | sample 811161 | NCBI WGS metagenome assembly MDTB01 (sample SAMN05326650, study PRJNA326480) | marine metagenome | isolation source: seawater | place: Mediterranean Sea | collected 2009
CCATGAATCTCTTCTCCCAGGGTGTGGATCCGAAACTGTATCTTGCAGATATGCCCCGTATCGTTGAGGTGTCCGAAGCGTGCACGAAGATTCCTTTGCATGTTCGCACGCCGTACGCTGGGGAACTGGTATTCACGGCGTTCTCCGGGTCCCACCAGGATGCGATCCGAAAGGGAATGTCCGTGGTGGATACAGGCGGTGATGCGCAGTGGGAGGTCCCTTACCTGCCCATTGATCCGTCGGATGTTGGCGGCAGCTATCGAGAGACTGTTCGCGTGAATAGTCAGTCCGGAAAAGGTGGTGTTGCTTTTATCCTTGAACACTACTTTGGCGTCGCTCTGCCGAGGGAATTGCTGGTGGAGTTCAGCCCGATTGTTCAGCAGCTCACGGAGCAGAAGGAAGGTGAACTGAAGCCGGATGAGATCTGGCAGGCGTTTGTGTCTGAGTTCATTGAAGTGGAGGGACCCTACGTGCTGATCGACTATGACCTGACTTCGAAGGGTGGTCTCCAGACCATCGAAGCCCGAATTACAGTCGCTGAGAATCAGCTCACGGTGACCGGTAGCGGATCCGGGCCTATTGATGCATTTATCGCTGCAATGGTGGAGACCTTGAATGAGCCACTCAATGTCGTTGATTACCAGGAGTATGCGCTAAACGAGGGTAGTGAGGCGCAAGCGATTTGCATCCTTGCACTGATCGATGACCATGAACGCAGACACTATGGTGTCGGGATCAGTCAAAGCACGGTGACGGCAGCCTTTCGGTCCATCATCGCTTCGATCAACCGCAAATGGCGGTAATGGTCCAAAATTGGATGTGTGGGCGTGAGCCCTAGGGTGTCCGCGAGACTTTGACCGTCCGAATGAGACTGTCCTGAATCTGGATGGTCTCGATTCGGTATGATCCGATGGCGAGACAAACGTTGAATTCGGGGATGGTCTCCAGTTCTTCCGTGACCAGCCCGTTGATGGTTTTCGGACCTTCAATCGGCATATCCCATCCCAACTGGCGGTTGATCAGCCGGATGTGCGTGCTGCCATCAATCATGTAGCTGCCATCTTCCTGAGGATGAATATCGGTGCTCGTAGCCGCGAGGTCGGTTGTGAATTCGCCCACAATCTCTTCCAGGATATCGTCGAGCGTGACGATACCCTGCATGTCACCATATTCGTCGACGACGAGGCCAACACGCTCCTTGGCTTGTTGGAAGTTCACCAGTTGTTGCTGCAGGGGTGTGTTCAGGGGAACAAAGTAGGGATCTTCAACCACCTGCATGATGGCTGCCTTATTAAATTCCACATCACCCCGGGTGGCGAGCTTGGCGAAGTTTCGCAGATGCAGCATGCCCAGGATATTTTCCAGGTCATCCTTGTAGACGGGGAGGCGCGTATGCTGGGACGACCGAATGATGTTGATGATCTCTTCTGCATCGTCGTCAATGTCGATAGCAAACACCTCGTTTCTGGGCACCATGATGTCATTCACGGTGACCTGTTCAAGATCGAGAATGGACAGCAACATATGTTGTGGATGGTCCCCGATCTGACCTTCATTCACGACTGTGCGCAATTCGGCGCTCGTCAGTGCCATATTGGATCCGTCTTCCTGCGATATACCAATCATGCGTAGCAGCGAGTTTGAGACCCCATTGACGACCCAGACCATCGGATATGTGAGCCATAGCAGGGCGGCCAGAATATATGAGGAGGGCAGGGCGACCCGTTCAGGGAAGGCTGCGGAGATTGTCTTGGGGGCAACTTCCGCGAAGACCAGAAACAGCAAGGTGGTGACCACAGGCGCAATCGCAACACCGCTGTCGCCAAATAGCGTCAGGGCAATCAGTGTTGTGATCGATGCGGCGGAGAAGTTAACGAAGTTGTTGCCAATTAGGATGACGCCGAGTAATCGATCCGGACGTTCCAGCAGCTTGCTTGCCCGTTTGGCACCACCGTGACCCTCGTCAGCAAGGTGCTTCAGCCGGTACCGGTTCAGCGCCATCATCGCCGTTTCTGAACCGGAGAAATATGCAGACAGAATGATCAGAACAAAGACAGCGCCGAAAAGGGCGCCTAACGATGGATCTTCCAAACGAGGAGACCTCGGCTGTGGCTGAAGTGCCGTTGTATCGTTCGGAACGCGCGCCTGTCAAGACGGATCAGGACCGGTCCAGGAATACCTCAAGCATGATCTTGGAGCCAAAGTAGGCGAGGGCGAGGAGTAGAAATCCTGCCACTGTCCAGCGGGACGCAATGACGCCGCGCCATCCCCATTGCTGGCGACCGACCAGCAGAACTGCGAACACGGCCCACGCAGCAACCGAAATGAAGGTGTGATGGATCAATCCGGGTACGCTGGCATCGAAGTAGATCAGACCGCTTCCGATTGAGAGCGTCAGGAATATGATCCCCAGGGCGATCTGTTCGAACATCATTGCGTCAATCGCCTGAAGCGGTGGCACAAATCGCATGATGCCGATGGCTCCCGTCTTCAGGCTCCGATCAGCGACCGCTACGAACAGTGCCTGCAGGGTAGCAAGGGTGAGCAGACCATAGGCAACAACTGAAAGCGCAATGTGGACGGTCAGCCCGAACCCCAGATTGTCCCGGATCCGGGAACCGTCGCTCAGCCACCACGTGAAACCGATGGAGAGTGCCGTCAGGGGAAATAGAAAAACCGAAAGACTGGTGACAGGTCGTCGCAGGAAACTCAGCAGGTATAGGCCGTTGATCACCCACATCATGAGCGCGCCCATGGGTAGAACACCGATATTGGCGCCCGAATCTGTGACGATAGTGAACGACGCAAAGCCCCCGTGTACGAGCAGTGCGAGCACGCTGAGGATCACAAGCCTGGGCGTATCTGCCTGTTGGTTGCGTGTGCTGTGCAGATGGAGGCCCGTGGCTACCAGGTAGAGCGCACACGCCAGAACCGCCAAAATGGTTGTCAACATGTCACTATTGTTCCGTGCACCGTGGTGTTTGGCAAGCGCCGGCACAGCACTTCTGGTATGGGCGGGAACACAAGTGGTTTAATAGACACTGATTTACTGAACGCAGGGTATCCCGTGTTTGAGTCTTTGTCTGAACGACTGACCGCTACGCTGGGCAAATTGTCTGGCAAGGCTCGCCTGACCGAAGAGAATATCAGCGAGACGCTTCGAGAGGTGCGGACTGCGCTGCTGGAGGCGGATGTCGCACTCCCGGTTGTTAAACAATTTGTTGAGCAGGTTCGAGTCCGTGCCGTCGGACAGGAGATTGACACCAGCCTGTCCCCCGGGCAGGCGTTCGTCAAGATCGTGAATGATGAACTGGTCGCCACGATGGGCCGCGGTGAGACCGGATTGAATCTCGCGACGCAACCCCCGACGGTCATTTTGATGGCTGGTTTGCAGGGTGTGGGCAAGACGACAACGGCTGCAAAACTTGCGCTGTTCCTGCGTCAGCGGGAGAACAGGAAGGTCATGCTTGCGAGCGCCGACGTCTATCGACCGGCGTCCATTGATCAACTGAAGACGCTGGCAACAGAAGTTGAAGTGGACTTCTTTGACAGTACACCCGATCAAAAGCCGGAGCAGATTGCACGTGACGCTGTTGCCGAAGCGCGTCGCCAGTTTGCCGATGTCCTCATCCTGGATACTGCCGGTCGCCTGGCAGTTGATGACGAAATGATGAATGAGATCAGGGTTGTCCACAAAGCGATCGACCCCGCGGAGACCCTGTTTGTCGTTGATGCCATGACAGGGCAGGACGCTGCCAATACGTCTCAGGCGTTTAACGATGTTCTGCCACTGACCGGTGTGGTGCTGACCAAGGCGGATGGTGATTCCCGTGGCGGCGCAGCATTGTCCGTGCGTTCAATCATCGGAAAACCCATCAAGTTCCTGGGTATGGGCGAAAACGTGGACGCGCTTGAAGCTTTCCACCCTGATCGAATCGCGTCCCGTATTCTCGGGATGGGTGATGTCCTCTCGCTGATCGAGGAGGCCGAGCTCAAGGTTGATAAGAAAAAGGCAGAGAAGCTTGCGCGCAAGATGCGAAAGGGCCAGAAGTTTGACTTGGACGACTTTCGTGATCAGATCCAGCAGATGAACAACATGGGTGGCGTCACCGGGCTCCTCGACAAGCTGCCTGGGATGGGCAATATGAACCAGACGATTGCGGATCGACTGGAGTCTAATCCGTTTGGTCAGATGGAGGTCATCATCAATTCGATGACACCCCATGAACGTCATTTCCCGGATGTCATCAGCGGTTCCCGCAAGAAACGCATTGCCAATGGCTCTGGTACGCAGATACAGGATGTGAACCGCCTTCTGAAGCAACACAAGCAGATGCAGAAAATGATGAAGAAAATGTCCAAGAAAGGGGGCACGGCCAACATGATGCGCGGGCTGGGTGGTGCCATGCAGCAACCGCCCGGCGGTCGTCGTTTCCGCTGATCAAGAGTCGGTCAAACATCGCCTGAATCCCGGTTTCAATCGGAGAATCAATCCCTTACAATAGCCGCCCTTTTGCGGACCCCCCTGTAGGGTCGTATATCGGGTCTTGGCTCTGGCGTGTTCCAGAGACGGCTCGAAAAGCAGATTTTCTAAGGATATCAATAAGATGGTAGTGATTCGGTTATCCAGAGCCGGAAGTAAGAAGCGTCCGTATTACCACATCACGGTCGCGGACAAGCGCGTTTCGCGGGATGGACGTTTCATTGAACGTATCGGTTTCTACAATCCCAACGCACGCGGAGCCGAGGAAGGCACGCGTCTTGACGTCGAACGTATGGAGTACTGGGTTCGACAGGGCGCTCAGGCATCTGATCGGGTCAAGAAGATTGCCAAGGACCATGCCAAGGCTCAGGCTGCAGCGGTCATCGAAGCTGATGGTGCCGCTGCCTGATTTAACCGGGGAGGTACGGTTCGTCGTTGTCGGGAGACTGGGCGGTGCATACGGTATCAAGGGCTGGATTCGACTGACGTCCTATACCGATCCCCCGGAACAGATAATGAAGTACCAGCCCTGGCAGCTGGTTCGAAACAAGCCAGGCCGCAGCAAGGGAGCGAGCTCACAGATTGTGGTGGAGGCGGTACAGCATCAGAACAACGGTCTGATCGCGAAACTGAAAGGGATTGATGACAGGAACGAAGCTGAGCAGTGGACCGGTGTCGATATCGAGATTGAAGTTGGATTGCTGCCAGTTCTGGACGACGAAGAGGTCTACTGGCATCAGCTGGAAGCAATGAAGGTGGTCAATAAGTCCGGGGAGTGTCTCGGAGAGGTCGACCACATGATGGATACGGGCGCTCACGATGTGCTGGTTGTCAGACCTAGTGAGCAGAGTATAGATGGCAGGGATCGGATGATCCCTTACGTAAAGGAGAAGATACTGGGAGTCGATCTTGTGAGCCGAATTGTCCAGGTCGACTGGGCCGTTGACTACTGATCGTCTTTGTACGGTTTGATACTGGGCAAGACACGTGTGGTTTGGAGTGGTGACATTGTTTCCGGAGACTTTTACCGGGGACCACTTGATCGGCGTCACTGGCCGGGCGTTTCGCGATGGACTGGTGAGCGTTGAGTGTTTCAACCCACGGGACTTTGCGACGGACCGACACAGAACGGTAGATGATAAGCCCTATGGTGGTGGCCCGGGCATGTTGATGAAGGTGGCGCCGATTCGCAAAGCCATCCATAACGCCAAGGAAGCCGCAACAGAAGCGCACGTTTCGCCAGACGTTCCGACCGAGGCTTCAAAAGGGGCTTCGAAAAAGATGTTGCCCGAGGTGGTCTACCTATCTCCCCAGGGACAGTCGCTCACTCAGGGTGATCTTGCTGAATGGGCGTTAAAGGGTAGTGTCGTATTGGTTTGTGGTCGATATGAGGGCATTGATGAGCGAATCATCGAGTCCGATATTGATCGGGAAGTCTCCATTGGGGACTTCGTGTTGAGTGGTGGGGAAGTACCCGCCATGGCTGTCATCGATGGTGTGACCCGCTTGGTGCCCGGTGCTGTGGGTGATCGAGACTCGGTGACGCAGGATTCGTTTTCGAGTGGATTGCTGGATTATCCGCAGTTCACGCGACCAGAGGAGATAGAGGGCAGACAGGTGCCTGAAGTATTGCTGAGTGGTGATCACGGGAAAATCGAACGTTGGCGCCAGAAACAGGCATTGGGAAAGACATGGGAGAAGCGGCCGGACCTGATCAGAGCCAGGTCGCTGACAAAGATAGAACAGCAGTTACTCGATGAGTATCTGGCTGAAACAGTAAAAAAGTAGATCGAATAAACCGGGACCAGCAGGAAGACGACATGAGCAAAAACAAGATCATCGAGCAGATCGAGAATGCACAGTTGAAGAGTGATGTCCCGGAGTTTGGATCTGGCGATACGCTGGTCGTTCAGGTCAAGGTTCGCGAAGGAAACCGGGAACGTCTGCAGGCCTTTGAAGGTGTTGTCATCGCTCGCAGAAATCGAGGACTGAACTCGGCGTTCACGCTGCGCAAGACTTCCCATGGTGTGGGCGTTGAGCGAACTTTTCAGACGCACAGCCCTCAACTTGAATCGATCTCAGTGAAGCGACGCGGCGATGTCCGCCAGGCTAAACTCTATTACCTCCGTGAACGTTCCGGCCGTTCCGCAAGGATCAAAGAAAAGCTGAACTAACGTTCAGGGGCCAGAGTGAACTTAATTTGATCCTTTGAGAGCACTTCCGCTCCGGTTTGTTGCAATTTACTTGACCCCTCGGGACGCTCCGCACCCTGGGGACGTACCTCTCCTTTCCTGGGGGCGTGATTCCTCGCGTCGTGTAAGATGCTCCCCATGCAGAATCAGGCACTGATAGACGGCTTTATCGATGCGCTCTGGCTTGAAAAGGGCCTGTCTGAAAATACCCTGAGTTCCTATCGACGAGATCTGCGACAGCTGGCGGCCTGGATCGACCGGAAGGGACGAGACCTGTTGCAGATACAACGCCAGGATCTGTTGCAGTATCTGTCTGACCGACTGGCCACTGGTTTGGGTGCTAGGTCAGCCGCACGTATGTTGTCATCTTTGCGGTCGTTCTACCGTTACCAGCTTCGAGAACACCGCATCCACATCGACCCGACGTTAAGCATTGATAGCCCGAAACTGGGCAGACCCCTCCCGGACACGCTTTCTGAGTCTGATGTTGAAAAGCTACTGTCCGCTCCTGATGTGACCACGGCGATTGGTCTGCGTGATCGCACCATGCTGGAATTGCTCTATGCGAGCGGGTTGCGTGTGTCCGAACTGGTGTCGTTGACAATCGCTGATATGAATCTGCGTGCTGGCGTTGTGCGTGTTATGGGCAAGGGCAGCAAGGAACGTCTGGTGCCGATGGGTGAAGAAGCGCTTTTTTGGATCCATCGTTATCTGAATGAGGCACGATCTGATCTGCTCAAGGGGCATCTGGCGGCGCCTATTGTCTTCCCGAGTCGACAGGGAAGAACGATGACACGGCAGACCTTCTGGTATCGTATCAAGGTCCATGCCCAGAGTGCCGGAATCGGGGCAAAACTCTCTCCCCATACGGTGAGGCACGCGTTCGCGACACATCTGATCAATCATGGCGCGGACCTCAGAGTGGTCCAGATGCTTCTTGGACATAGTGATCTGTCAACCACCCAGATTTACACGCATGTGGCGCGACATCGGTTGAAGGAGCTGCATCAGGAGCACCATCCTCGCGGGTAGTCCCAGGGCTCGTTCAGATAGCGCGACATGAAACAAAACGACCAGTGTGGGGGTCTTAGAAACAGACGATCCGTTGGTACTGCAAACGTACCGATACATTGGCGCGCATTGCATTTTCCAGTAGATGGGGCAAAGTGGCCGGCATTGCGAAAAAATGAGCGGAGAAGGCACTATGAGCCTTGCTGAAATGAAACGGAATACGGTGTTGATCCTGACGGGGTTTTTCGTCCTGATGACACAGGTAGCGGCAACACCCGCTACAGCTTTCAAAGAGGCAGCGGCACACGCTGAGGCCCGTGATACGATCACGCGCAAGCTCACTGCAGCGGTTGCAGGTGCGAAAATTCTGAGTATCGAGCCTTCGCCAATTGCCGGTCTTTACGAGGTCAATGTTGGCGGTGAGACCGTCTATGTTGCCGCAGACGGCGGCCACATGATCGGCGGCGATATGTATCAGGTTGGTCCGCAAATCGTGAATGTCTCGGAAAGTAAGCGAACGTTGGTCAGACGCCGACTGCTAGCGGAAATCGATGAATCCGAGATGGTCGTGTTTTCTCCGCCACCCCGGAAAGTGAAGGCCAAAGTCACGGTGTTTACAGATATCGACTGCGGTTATTGTCGGAAACTGCACCGCGAGATCAAGAATTACAACGATCTTGGAATCGCGATCCGTTACATGGCGTTTCCACGCGCTGGCCTGGAATCCCGCTCCTATCAGAAGGCTGTTTCCACCTGGTGCAGCGATGACCCGAATGCGGCCATGACGCAGGCGAAATCAGGCGTTGATCTCGAGCGCAGGGTCTGTGCGAATCCGGTCTCTACGCAGTACAGACTGGGTGAGATGGTCGGAGTGACCGGCACTCCAGCACTCGTTCTGGAAGATGGGTCCATGTTGATGGGTTACCGCCCGCCGCTTGAGCTGGCACGAACTATGGGTATTCAGACGCCCTGACGAAAATATTGAGGGGTCTTGAGGTGGGTCACATCACCTGGTCCGGATTCAATGCACCAGTTTTCGTCGATGCCAACGTACTGATTGCGCATCCCTCATCTGTTTCGTGGCACTGACATCACGCATGGCATAGAATGCGCCTTTCCCGTTACACCCCTCTCGAAGCGACCCATGGACGACTTTCCACGCATTAAGCGCCTACCGCCGTATATTTTCAGCATCACCGATGAACTGAAGCGAGAAGCCCGGGCCAAAGGAGAGGATATCGTGGACTTCGGTATGGGGAACCCGGATCAACCGACGCCGCAACATATCGTCGACAAGCTGATCGAGTCTGTCCAGAAGGGCGACACACACAGATACTCCCAGTCCAAAGGGATCCCTCGGCTTCGAAAGGCAATCTGTGACTGGTACGAGCGTCGATTTGACGTGGACCTGGATCCTGAAAACGAAGCGATCGTTTGTCTGGGATCAAAGGAGGGTATTGCCCACCTGGCGATGGCCGTACTTGGCCCCGGGGATGGCGTACTGGTTCCGAATCCCAGCTACCCCGTGCATACCTACGGTGCGGTGATCGCAGACGCAGATGTACGACATGTGCCCCTGACACCCGATGTCGACTTTTTCAGTGAGCTTGAAACTGCGATTACCAACAGCTGGCCGAAGCCCAAGTTGCTAATCGTGAATTTTCCTGGAAATCCCACGACCCAGTGCGTTGAGCTCGAATTCTATGAACGTCTTGTGGCGGTGGCGAAGGAGCATCAGATTTGGATCGTTCAGGATCTTGCCTATGCAGACCTCGTGTTTGACGGTTACGAGGTGCCGTCCATTTTGCAGGTTCCGGGTGCGAAGGACGTCGCGGTCGAGTTCTTTACGATGTCTAAGAGCTACAACATGCCGGGTTGGCGTATGGGATTCTGTGTTGGCAATCCAACCCTCGTCGGTGCGCTGGCGCGCATCAAGTCCTATCTGGACTATGGCATGTTCACGCCCATCCAGGTGGCTGCGATTGCGGCACTGGAAGGTGACCAGACATGCGTTGATGATATCCGTGAGATGTACCGCGTCAGGCGCGATGTGTTGTGTGAGGGATTGAATGCTGCGGGCTGGGCGGTCGAGAAGCCTCGGGCCACGATGTTCGTCTGGGCAAAGATACCACCCCAGTTTCAGAATATGGGCTCGCTGGAATTCAGCAAATTGCTCCTGAAAGAGGCCGGTGTCGCGGTATCGCCCGGGATCGGCTTTGGTCAATATGGCGATGATCACGTTCGCTTTGCACTTATTGAGAACGAACATCGAACGCGCCAGGCAATACGCGGGATCAAACGGATGTTTCGCAATACGGGTGCTCAGGCCTGAAACCCTGGGTGTCAACCGAAAGAGGAGTTTCTGATGGCTGATGTCAGCCAGTGTCGTGTCGGAATCTGTGGGCTGGGTACTGTGGCGTCGGCCACGTATAACCTGCTGACGCGACACGCTGCGCTAATTCAATCGAGATCAGGTACCGAGGTCACAGTCGTGCATGTGGGGTGTCGGCGCGATCACCCGGATTGTGTTCTGAGCAATGTTCGAGTCAGTCGTGACATCTTTGAGGTTGTTCGTGATCCCGAGGTGGACGTGGTGCTTGAGTTGATTGGGGGTACAGATCCGGCACTCGATCTTGTGCGGGAGGCACTCGGCAACGGCAAACACGTCGTCACAGCAAACAAAGCGCTGATTGCGGAGTTTGGTGGGGAGTTGTTTGACCTGGCTAACGCTAACAATGTGTCCATACGTTATGAGGCCGCGGTTGCGGGCGGAATACCCATTATCAAGGCCATTCGGGAAGGCCTCGCGGGCAATGAGATCAGCCGGGTTGCCGGAATCATCAATGGCACCACCAATTTTATCCTCACGGAAATGGAAGGGATGGGCAATCGCGGCTTCGAGGAAGTGTTGGCCGAAGCCCAGTCGCTGGGATACGCGGAAGCTGACCCGACTTTTGATGTGGAGGGTATAGATGCCGCACATAAGCTGACAATTCTGTCAACGATTGCTTTTGGCGTTCCGCTGGAGTTCGAGGCCATGTACACCGAGGGGATATCACAGATTACGGTCGCGGATATTCGATTCGCCGACGAGCTCGGATACAAAATCAAACACCTGGGTATCACAGCGAAAGATACCCAGGGTGTTGAGCTCAGGGTGCATCCGACGCTGGTCCCGAAGACATCGTTGATTGCCCAGGTCGGTGGCGTCATGAATGCGGTGATGGTGACCAGCGATGCTGCTGGTGAGACCATGTATTATGGCGCCGGTGCCGGTGGCGATGCGACGGGTTCCTCGGTGATCAGCGATGTTGTTGACCTTGCGAGAGATCACGTGGGTATTCCTGGCCCTGGATACCTCGCAGACGCAGTGAACGCCGTTCAGATTCGCCCCTTGGAGCAGATTGAATCCCCGTTTTACCTTCGCCTGACAGCCCGGGACAAGCCAGGGGTGATGGCTTCATTGACCAGTATTCTTTCGAGCCATAACATCAGTATTGAGTCTCTGTTGCAGCGGGACGCGAAAGCGGATGAGGTGCCGGTGGTGATGATCACGAATCGAGTGAAAGAGTCTGCGATGAATGCGGCATTGCTGGAGATTGCCAGTCAATCCAATGTCGCCGGGGAAATTACCCGCATCCGGGTTCTGTAGCTGAACCCGCCCGGTCGGGTCATGAAATACGGTGCCAATCTGAAACGCCGCGGGCTTGTGACCAGCCACCCGGAACTGTTGCAGCGATTGTTGTCTTTCAGGGGTGACGAAAGTCCATCCACGGAAACGGCAGCATCCGATATATATGCTTTGTCTCGTTTGCTGCCACCGGACCTGCTTGAATTGCCTCGCGCCGCAGATGTGGTGGCTCACCATCTGGACGAACATCGAATCCTGGTGATAGGTGACTTTGACGCCGATGGTGCGACCAGCAGCGCCCTGCTTGTCGCTGGGTTACGTGCGATGGGAGGGCGACATGTCGACTTCCTGGTACCCGACCGATTTCGATTTGGCTATGGGCTCACGCCGGAGATAGTAGATGAGGCCAAGCTCAGGGAGCCCGACCTGATCATCACGGTCGACAACGGGATTGCGAGTATCGAAGGGGCACGACGGGCCAGGGAGCTGTCGATCCAGCTAGTGGTGACGGACCATCACCTTCCCGGCGATGTCATGCCAGAGGCAGATGCGATCGTCAATCCGAATCAACCGGGTTGCCCGTTTGAGAGCAAAGCGATGGCGGGTGTCGGCGTTGCGTTCTATCTGCTTGCCGCCGTGCGTGCGCAATTGCGCGCACGAGGGACCATGGCGTTGCCGAGCCTCGCCGGGTTCCTGGATCTTGTCGCCCTGGGTACTGTGGCTGACGTGGTACCTCTGGATACGAACAATCGCATTATGGTGCAGCAGGGTCTGCGCAGGATTCGGGCGGGTCTTGGCCGGCCAGGCGTTGTCGCACTTGCAGAGTTTGCCGGGGCTGATATCGATCAGCTGACCACACGGGACCTGTCATTCGGGATGGCACCACGCCTGAACGCGGCGGGACGGATTGAAGACATGTCGATCGGAATCGCATGTCTGCTGGCTGAGAATCTCGATCTCGCTCGTGAAATTGCCGGCAGGCTGGACTCGCTGAACAAGGAGCGCCGGCAGATCGAGCGTGAAATGCGAGAAGATGCCAACCTGCAGTTGTCTGAAAAGACCTCCGATGCGATGGGTGTTTGCCTGATGGATGACTCCTGGCATCAGGGTGTGGTCGGGATTGTAGCCTCACGGATCAAGGATCGGCTGCATCGCCCTGTGATAGCGTTCGCACCGGGTTCAGAGAGCGAGCTGAAAGGGTCTGCTCGATCGATCCAGGGCATGCATATTCGCGACGCCTTGGCTGCCATAGACGTCACCTATCCCGGCATGATCGAACGCTTTGGCGGTCATGCCATGGCGGCCGGTCTCACGTTGAAAAACGAACACTTTGAAGCATTCGCAGAAGCGTTCGATCAGGAAACACGTCGATGGCTCAATGAGGATGATCTGACGGACGATCTGCTCAGCGATGGTGAGGCGGCAGATCTGCTGCAGCTGGGTCAGGTTCGAAGAATACTGACGGAAGCGCCCTGGGGCCAGGCGTTTCCGGAACCATTGTTCGACGATGTGTTTGAGGTGATCGACCAGCGCATCGTCGGCAACGCCCACCTGCGGCTTTGTTTACGAACTGAGCGCGGTCGTGTTCTCAATGCAATCGCCTTTGGGCACACGGACCTGTTGTCAGGGCCGCGTCATCGCCTGGCCTATCGTCCAGACATCAACCGTTACCAGGGGCTGGAATCTGTGCAACTGATCATCGAAGCACTGGATCTGCCATTGAGTCTTGAGGAATAGGCGGGCGGATAGTGGGTATTTTGGCAATCAGATGGGCGGCTCGTTTGCGCTTGCCGGGTGATCAAACTTACAATCGCGCCCTTCTTCACGAACGACGGAACCCGCTTTGGAAATCAATCCACTGATCAGCCGTATCAAAGACCTGAATGAACGACTGGCCGTCCTTCGGGGGTATCTTTGACTACGATAACCGCAAAGAACGTCGGGCAGAGGTAGAACTCGAGCTCGCAGACTTCGGCGTGTGGGACAACCCGGAAGAGGCCCAGAAACTGGGTCGCGAGAGGTCCTCGCTGGAGTCAGTTGTTGGTACGGTCGATCATCTGGAAAGTGCTCTCGATGATGCTGACGCTATGATCGAACTGGCGCAGGAGGAGAACGATGCTGAACTCCTGGCTGAACTACCCGATGAGCTGGATGGTCTGGAAGCAAAGCTGACTCAGCTTGAATTCAGGCGCATGTTCTCGGGTGAAGTCGATGAGAACAACGCTTTTCTTGACATTCAGGCAGGGTCAGGTGGTACTGAGGCCCAGGATTGGGCAGAGATGCTGATGCGGATGTATCTCAAATTGGGGGAACGTAAGGGATTCACCTCCGAGGTTGTTGAGCAGAGTCCTGGCGACGTCGCCGGGATCAAGGGTGCGACGATTCAATTTACCGGTGAGTATGCATTCGGATGGCTACGGACCGAGACTGGCGTGCATCGGCTGGTGAGAAAATCACCCTTTGACTCGGGGAATCGACGGCACACTTCCTTCGCCTCGATTTTTGTCTCCCCGGAACTCGACGACAGCATCGAAATCGAGTTGGATATGAATGAGGTGAGGGTCGACACCTACCGGGCGAGTGGTGCAGGCGGTCAGCACGTGAACAAGACCGACTCGGCAATTCGACTGACCCACATCCCGACGGGGCTGGTGGTACAGTGTCAGAATCAACGCTCCCAGCACCAGAATCGGGACCAGGCCGTCAAGCAGCTGAAGGCGAAGTTGTACGAGATTGAAGATCAGAAGAGACGTCAGGCACTCCAGGAGATGGAAGACAATAAGTCGGACATCGGCTGGGGCAGTCAGATCCGTTCCTACGTGCTGGATAGCGCGCGTATCAAGGACCTTAGAACGAATGTGGAAACGTCCAACACACAGGCGGTGCTGGATGGTGATCTTGAGATGTTTATTGAAGCCAGCCTGAAGCAGGGTCTGTAGCCGTGTCTGAGTCAGAATATTCCGAAAATCAGATTATTGCCGGCCGTCGCGAGAAGCTGAGTGAGCTTCGGCGTGATGGCAGCGCATTCCCGAATGACTTCCGTCGCTCCCATACGGCGGAGGTGCTAGCGGCGGAGCACGCCGACGAGACCAAGGAGACATTGTCCGGGAAGTCGATCGCAGCCACGGTCGCCGGTCGCATCATGTTACGACGTGGGCAGGGGAAGGCAGGTTTCATCACACTGCAGGATGTTTCCGGGCAGATTCAGGCCTATGTACGTCGGGACGCCGTTGGAGAAGAGACTTATGAGTCCTTCAAACGCTGGGATATTGGCGACATTGTTGGCGTCACTGGCACGCTGATGCGTACCAACACGGGTGAGTTGACCGTGCGCGCATCGGAGATTCGACTACTGACAAAGTCGTTGAGACCGTTACCTGAGAAGCATGCCGGTCTGACGGATACTGAGACCCGGTATCGACAGCGTTACTTGGACCTAATCATGAACCGGGAAACGCGTGACACGTTTATCAAGCGCTCGAATATCATTGCGGCCATCAGGGATTTCCTGATTCAGCGTGATTTCCTCGAAGTCGAAACCCCGATGATGCAGAGCATTCCCGGCGGTGCCACGGCAGCGCCTTTTGTGACCCACTACAACGCACTTGATATCGACATGTATCTGCGTGTGGCGCCGGAGCTGAATCTGAAGCGCCTAGTGGTGGGTGGATTTGAACGTGTGTTCGAGGTCAACCGTAATTTCCGTAACGAGGGTATGGATACCAAGCACAGCCCCGAGTTCACCATGATGGAGTTCTACTGGGCGTACGCGGACTTCAATGATCTGATGGACCTGACTGAAGAAATGTTCAGGTCTGCGGCGCAGGCGGTGCTCGGTCAGACCCATTTCACCTACCAGAATATCGAGATCGACTTTGGGCAACCGTTCGCGCGCATGACCATGTCAGAGGCGATTGTTCACTACAATCCAGACGTTTCTGCCGATACGTTACTGGAACGATCGTCTGTGGTTGCGGTGGCCAAACGTTTTGGGGTCGAGGTCGAAGATGCATGGAGCCTGGGCAAACTGATCATGGAGATCTTTGAAGCTTGTGTGGAAGACCATATTGAACAGCCGTTGTTTGTGACCAAACACCCGACGGAAGTATCGCCGCTTGCACGGCGCAATGATGACGATCCAGAGGTGACCGATCGTTTCGAACTATTTGTGATGGGACAGGAAATCGCCAACGGATTCTCTGAGCTCAACGATGCAGAAGACCAGGCGGAACGTTTCCGCCAGCAGGTGGAGGCTCGTGACGCTGGTGATGACGAAGCGATGCATTTCGATCAGGATTACGTCACGGCGCTCGAGTACGGGATGCCGCCGACAGCGGGAGAAGGTGTCGGTATTGACCGCCTGGTGATGTTATTGACGGATTCTGCGTCTATTCGGGATGTGGTGTTGTTCCCGCATATGCGGCCGAAAGCAGACTAGCGCGTGAGTACGATTGCGCTCGAACGTAGTTGGTTGACGCGATTGCAGAGTGAATTTGATACGCCGTACATGCAGAACCTTCGACGCTTTCTGCATGAGCAGAAGGAGACTTGTAAGATCATTTATCCGCGAGGGGATGAATGGTTTAACGCACTGAACACCACGCCCTTTGACCAGGTGAAGGTGGTGATTCTGGGACAGGATCCGTATCACGGGCCAAATCAGGCCCACGGACTGTGCTTCTCGGTACGGGAGGGCGTGCAACTGCCGCCATCGCTGATCAACATCTACCGCGAAATTGAATCAGACCTCGGGCTCACCGAAGGTCATTTCCCACACGGCTGCCTGACCGGATGGGCGGAGCAGGGTGTCCTACTGTTGAACTCAGTGCTGACAGTGGAGCACAAGCAGGCAGCATCACATGCAGGAAAAGGTTGGGAGATATTCACGGACCGGATTGTCTCTTTGCTCGCGACACAACGGGAGTCCGTAGTGTTCATATTATGGGGAAGTTATGCTCAGAAGAAGGGCAGCATGATCGATACCGGGAGGCACCTGGTGTTGAAGGCACCACATCCATCACCATTGTCTGCGCATCGTGGGTTCTTTGGCTGCAAGCATTTCTCCCAATGTGACGAGTACCTGGCTGCCCACGGGCAAACGCCGATAGACTGGGCGATGATTTAGAACAAGACCGATCAGGAGTGAAGAGGAACGACATGGCACGACTGCAAAACTACATCGATGGCGAATTCCGGCAGAGTGCCGCGGCGGACGGTGTTCCCGTCACTAATCCCGCGACCCAGGCCGTATTGACTGAAGCGCCACTCACGACGGTGGATGAGATTGATCGTGCAGTATCAGCAGCACACGCTGCTTTTGAGGAGTGGCGAGCCATTCCCGCACCTGAACGCGCCCGATGCCTTATGCGCTATCAGATGCTACTCAAAGAGAAACAGGATGAGATTGCCGAAATCCTCTCACTAGAAACGGGCAAGATCTTTGCGGATGCTCAGGGCGATGTGTGGCGTGGCATTGAGGTGGTGGAGCAGGCCTGCAATATTTCTTCACTCATGATGGGCGAGACTGTCGAGAACGTGGCACGCGGCATTGATACCTACTCCATCATTCAACCCCTGGGTGTCTGTGTCGGTATTACACCCTTCAACTTCCCGGCGATGATTCCGTTGTGGATGTTTCCGCTGGCGGTTGCGGCCGGCAACACGTTCATTCTGAAACCGTCGGAGCAGGACCCTTTGACGCCGAACAAACTGGTTGAGCTGTTCTACGAGTGCGGTTTTCCGAAAGATGTGCTGCAAATTGTTCATGGTGGCAAGGAGCAGGTCGATGAATTGATCACCCATGAGACGGTCAAAGCCGTGTCTTTTGTCGGGTCTGTACCCGTGGGCCAGCATGTCTACCGTTTGGGAACGGATCATCTGAAACGTGTGCAGTGTATGGCGGGCGCAAAAAATCACCTGGTGGTCATGCCGGACGCCGCGAAGGAGCAGGCGATCAACGCATTGGTCTCGTCTTCGGTGGGTGCCGCGGGACAACGGTGTATGGCGGTGTCTGTCGCAGTACTGGTGGGTGAAACCCAGGAATGGCTTGATGACCTGAAAGATGCAATGGCCGCTGTTCGACCCGGTGCCTGGGATGATGCGGGTGCTGCGTACGGCCCGCAGATCAGTGTGACCGCCCAGGAACGGATTCTGGGTTACATTCAGAAGGGCAAAAAAGAGGGTGCGAGCTGTCTGTTGGACGGCTCCGCCTGCCAGGTCGAGGGCATGCCAGATGGCAACTGGGTTGGCCCAACACTGTTTGCAGATGTGACCACTGACATGTCGATCTACCGTGACGAAATTTTTGGCCCGGTGCTGGTGACCATCAGTGCCGATACCCTGGATGAAGCCATCGAGATCATCAATCAGAACTCTTTCGGAAATGGGGTTTCCCTGTTTACGTCTTCAGGTGGTGCGGCCCGAAAGTTCCAGAGTGAAATCCAGGTGGGCCAGGTGGGAATCAATGTACCCATTCCGGTGCCGCTGCCGTTTTTCAGCTTCACCGGCTGGAAGAGCTCCTTCTTTGGTGACCACCACGCTTATGGCAAACAGGCAGTGCGCTTCTATACGGAAACAAAGACGGTCACAGCACGCTGGTACGATGATGACGCTGTGGCGGATACCAACATGACCATACGTTTGAGCTGAAGCTGATCAAACGACATCACAGAGGGTGAATTCATGAGCAAGATTGATGTAACGATTGAGGGACATCAGGCACTGTTGACGATCAACAACCCTCCGGCCAATACGTGGGATGGAGAGAGCCTGCCGTTGCTCAGAGATACGATCGCGGAAATGAACGAGAATCGGGAAGTCTATTCGCTTGTTCTTACGGGGGAGGGCGAAAAGTTCTTCTCGGCAGGTGCCGATCTGAACATGTTTGCCGATGGCGATATTGCCAATGCGCGCCGAATGGCCGTGGAGTTTGGTTCTGCTTTTGAAACCCTGAGTCAGTTCAGGGGTGTGTCGATTGCCGCAATCAACGGCTTTGCAATGGGAGGTGGTCTGGAAGCAGCGATGTGCTGCGACATCCGTGTTGCTGAATCACAGGCGCAGATGGGGTTGCCAGAGGCGACAGTGGGTCTGCTGCCGGGCGGGCTTGGTACACAGCACCTTTCATGGCTGGTAGGCGAAGGCTGGGCGAAACGGATGATCCTGCTGGGCGAACGCGTTGACGCAGAAACCGCCAAGGCGATCGGGCTGGTAGAAGAAGTGGTTCCCACCGGTGAAAGTCTGAAGCGAGCACAAGAGATGGCGACCATGGTGGAGAACCAGAGCCCCATGAGTATTGCCGCGTGTAAAAACCTGATTCAGAGTGCGCGTCATCGTGCCATGAGTGATGGCTATATCCTGGAACGTGACGCCTTTGTGAACCTGTTCAGCACCGATGATCAGGCAGAGGGTGTTAATGCATTCCTGGAAAAACGCAAACCAGCCTGGAAGAACAGCTGACCATGTCTGACGTGGTGCTCTTTGAGCAGGGCGGTGTTTGCGGTCATATCCGCCTGAACAGCGAGTCGACGCTGAATGCGCTCAGCCTCGATATGATCGATCTAATGTACCCTCGATTGTTGTCCTGGCAGGACGATGACGACATCGCCTTCGTGCTGATTGATGGCGCAGGTGATCGGGCGTTCTGTGCGGGAGGAGACATACAGGAACTGTATCATTCGATGGTTGCGCACCCGGGCGGTCCGAATCCGTATGCAGAAGGATTTTTCAGTCGGGAATATCGCTTCGATTATCTATTGCACACCTACAGAAAACCGGTCGTGGTCTTGGGGCACGGTTTCGTGATGGGGGGTGGGCTTGGGATATTTTCAGCCGGAAGCCATCGTGTCGCGACGGAGACGACCCAGATGGCGATGCCGGAAATCACCATTGGTCTGTTTCCGGATGCTGGTGGGACCGCACTCTTGTCGAAGATGAAGGCACATCATGCTGCGTTCATGGCCTGGACCGGCTGCCGATTGAAAGCGGAAGATGGCCTCGAAGCGAACCTGGTCGACTATGTGGTGAGCCAGGCAGACCTGGACACGTTGAGAGAGGCATTGTTTGCGCTGGAAGGCGCGCAAGGCGATCGCACTGCCGTTGCCACCAGGATTGCACAGGTGATCGATGACGTTAGGACGGATGATGTGATCGATAGCCAGTTGCTGCGATATGACGATGTGCTTCTTGATCTGACCCGGCCGATGATCGAGGGGACCGACGACATTGGTGAGGCGACGCATCATTTTTCGGAGACATTCAGATTGATCGAGACTGATGAGAAATGGCTGGTTCGTGCCCGGGACAGCTTTTTTGGAGGCTGTGCGGTCACTGCGATCATCATCGAACAACAGTTGATTCGTGCACGCGAAATGGACCTCGCGGCCATGTTCCGCATGGAGTATGACATCGCGAGCCAATGTGCCTACCACAGCGACTTTACAGAAGGCGTACGCGCGTTGCTAATTGATAAAGACAATGCACCCCGGTGGCAATTCAGCAACGTATCCGATGTGCCGTCCTCTCATGTCCTGCATCATTTCGAGCCAACATCATCACATCCGCTTGAAGATCTCGGGCGGTGAAACGGTTCGCCATCATTGGGAGCGGCGGTGCGGGCAAGACCACCCTTGCGTTGGCGCTATCGGAAAGCCTGCGTATACCTGTGTTTCATCTGGATCAGATGTGCTGGCAACCGGGACTGAGCACGAAGCAGTGCGTCCTCGGCTTGATGCGGCCATGGCGCAGGACACGTGGATCATCGATGGGAATTACAGCAGTTCAATAGAGGAACGTATTCAGCGGGCGGACACAGTGATCTTTCTGGATATGTCGGTGTGGGTTTGTGTCACTGGCGCGGTTCGCCGCTATTTTCAGTATCGAGGAACACATCGTCCCGATGTGACGGAGGGCGACAACGAGCGTCTGACGATGGATTTTCTGGGATGGATTCTCGGCTACTGGCGAAACAGGCGTCCTCGTGTCCTCGCGTTACTGAACGCCCCTCGTCACGACACCCGGGTCACGATTTTGAGGAGACGCAGGGAGTCGTGCGGGCTTTGAGTGCAACGGTCAGAAGTTCGCGGACTCCGTCTGTTTGAAAGTTCTCCTGGCTACGAACCTTCTGGTAGCTCAGGGTCCCATGTAAAGTGATCAACCGGCAGTTCCAGTTGTTTGCCAAGGAATGCAAATATCGCTTCGTAGAGCTCCAATTGAGCGCGTAGCCCTGCGAAACCGTGACCTTGTTTTCCGTCGGTCATCCACTCCGGTGGATTGCCAGCCTTGTTTAGTGCCTGTCTCATTCGGCGCGCGTGCGCGATGGGGGCACGACGGTCAACAGCACCGTGGATCAACATGACATCAGCCTTGATTCTGTCAGCCAGGTTGCTGGGGGAACGTGCCATGAGGTCTTCCTTATCGGTGCCAATCGCTCTGGCGACGAAAGAACGACCCGCGTTGTCCTCCGGAATATCACCCAGTTTGTCCATAATGGTCAGGTCGTAGACACCAGCGATACCGACGGCGCACTTATAGAGATCCGGTTCACGTGCGGTGCCCATCAGTGCGGCATAGGCACCATAGCTACCACCATAGGTACAGATTTTCGCCGGGTCAGCTTCGCCGTTTTCAATGGCCCAGAGTGTCGCGTCAGTCACATCATCCTGCATCAGCGTACCCCACTTCTGGTAACCGACAGTCATGAAATCAAGGCCGAATCCACCGGATCCACGATAGTTGACCTGCAAGACATGGACGCCAAGCATGGCGAGCAGCTGGACCTCCCGGTCATAGCCCCAGTAGTCCCTGACGCCATGTGGACCGCCGTGCAGAAGAACGATCATCGGTCCGGGGCGTGGTGCATTGGGTGAAGTGGTGAGATAGCCATAGATCGTTGCATCGTCCCGGGTTTTGATTTCCACAGGGGTCATCGGTGCCAGGGGGGCATCCTCGAGCCCCGGATAGGCCGAGAACAAGGTTTCGACAGATTTACGTTTCAGATCAACGAGGACGAAACGACCAGGGTTACGGTCACCCTGAACAAGCGCGACCACCTGTGAATTGTCTTTGGTCTGACTGGTGAAGGTGATCGTGTCTTCGGGGAATGTCTGCTGTAGACCCTGTCGGATGCGCGCCAAAGGGTGCTTGTTGGACAGGTAGTGAATCGAAGGAAAGTGCATATCGCTTCTGACCGCGTAGATCTGATAATTCAAATCGCGAAACACAGACGTCACGTCTACATCTTTCAGTCGAAGCAACATTCGGTGTTCACCGGTCTCCTCGTTGTAGAGGCCAAGGCCCTGTGTTGATCCCCCCCGGGAATCGAGTGTCAGGTAGGTATTGGGTTGAGCTCCCACACCGATGGGTTCCCATCCTGACGTTCCCTGGTCGTAGGCTGTGATCAGCTCCCAGTCCCGACCCCGCTTACGATGTACTTCGGTCCCGTTCTGTTCATTTCTTCCCGTGGTGAAGATGACTTTGCCGTTTCTATCCGCGACGAAACTGCCATAGGGGTAGAAGGAGCGTGCCACTCTTCGTTCGAACCCCGTTTTCAGATTCGCTTTCCATACTTCGCCAAACTGGTCAGGTGATCCACGAACAAGAATGTGCTCCTGGTCATCAGGCAGTGTATGCACAACGATGCAACATGTCTGAAAATGCCGGTTGATCTTGGCTCGGCGCACATCCATAGCCAGGATTTCGCCGGTTAGTCCTTTGGCATCCCTGAATTCGCGTCTCGCGATTTCTGTAACAAGATGATAGTCACTGCCCCAGTGCATGTAGGCGATGGCCCGCCTGTTGCCGAGATTGGATCGGAAGACCTCTTTCCGTTCCGGCATCTTGTAGAGGAAGAACCAGTTATCGTCGTCGATGTATTTTGTGACGACCAGATATTCACCGGTTGGTGAAATCATGACGTTGTCGATGTCAGGGAGTGCCAGGATATCCCGTGGATTTGTCGCTTGAACGAGACCTGCGTACACAAGCAGTGCCATCCAGTACCAGGCACGAAACCTGACGACTCGAAACAGATAAGTGGAAGCGCAGACAACAATCATAGTAGTTTTCCGTTTTCTCGGCTGCTTGTGAGGTTGAATCTACTACTCGTTACCTGACAAGTACAAATCTCTCACCTGCTCGAAAAGACATGCTCACAAAACAGGCTCCGTAATCCCTGCCCATAGCATGGGTGTGGGCCGCAGAATTACATCTGAATCAGGGTGAACGTTGTGCCGGGGTCGCCGAGAACCTCCATACTGCAAGTACCCTGATCCTCGCTGACGCTGTACGCCAGATTTTCCTGGAAGCGCCAGAAGACATAGTCCCTGTCACATCGCAGCTTTAACTCTGCGATCTCACCAGCGACGTTTTTAATTAGGAAATCACTTTTGTGTAGATGGAAGAACCACGAATACGGGTCCTGTGGGATCCTCGCATCGACGGCGTACGTTTGATCATCAAAGCGTAGGGCTTCCATGTCAGCGACGCTCTCCTCCAACATTCCAATGACTTCGCCAGAGAGGTCCGTGCCTTTGATCTTCTCGAATGTGTTTAGGGCACCTGCAAAGTCCTTTAGCTCGGTTTGGAGCACGAACAGCTTCAGCAGGCTCTCTTCAACGACGTCCTGTTTAACATTCTTGTTGTACCTCATTTGGCGCATGGCGAGGGTCAATGCCTCCAACTGTTCATCCTTCGATCCCTAGGCTTCGGCGATCAGATAGCGGGAGTCGTGCACGAAGAAGTACTCCGCGTTGTTGCGGAGCTCGCATGACTTTATACGATCGAAATCTCGCATGACTTCATACGATCGAAATGTAGACGGGCTTTTCCGCGTCCTGGTTTCTCAGACCTTCCAGTATTCCCTGATACGGTGCCCGAAAGATCCCCCTGGCGGGG
>MDTB01041175.1_pt1 | contig 23203 bp, 24 predicted proteins | sample 811161 | NCBI WGS metagenome assembly MDTB01 (sample SAMN05326650, study PRJNA326480) | marine metagenome | isolation source: seawater | place: Mediterranean Sea | collected 2009
GGGCTGTTCGCCCATTAAAGTGGCACGCGAGCTGGGTTCAGAACGTCGTGAGACAGTTCGGTCTCTATCTGTTGTGGGCGTTAGAAATTTGAGAGGACCTGCCTCTAGTACGAGAGGACCGGGGTGGACATACCTCTGGTGTACCTGTTGTGGCGCCAGCTGCATCGCAGGGTAGCTAAGTATGGATGAGATAAGCGCTGAAAGCATCTAAGCACGAAACTCACCTCAAGATGAGATTTCTTTTAAGGGCCGTGGAAGACTACCACGTTGATAGGCTACAGGTGTAAAGACAGTGATGTCATAGCCGAGTAGTACTAATTACCCGTAGACTTACAAATTCTATTTTTTTTATTGAGTTACTATTTCAATCGTCCGATATATCAACTAAGATACGCGCCGTAAGGCAACGATTTTGGGTGTTTATAGCAGCAAGGTCCACCTCTTCCCATCCCGAACAGAGAAGTTAAGCCTGCTTGCGCTGATGGTACTGTCCTTTTGAGGATGGGAGAGTAAGTCGACGCCGATCTTAAACCCCTGACTACATTGTAGTTGGGGGTTTTTTTATGCCCTTAAGTTTTCAAATACAATAGCATCCGACAGAAAATCCAATCATAACAACACTTTATAGACGAAATATAAAGATGTATCTTTAGCCCTTCGTTAGTATAAATTAATCCACAAATAAATTGAATAATACTAAAAGCTATAACAATGACAAAGGATATTAATGAAATTCAAGCAAAACTAATTGATATTATTAAGGAGCAAATGGACGTACTTAGGATATCTGCTGAAACGGAAAATAAATTCGAAGTTTCGGGAACTATTGAAGCAATGCAAGGAAAAAAGAAAGTAGATGGTATTTATTTTGCTTCAGTTGTGCCAAAGCCAAGGGATGTACGATTCTACTTTTTTCCAACGTACACCCACAAAGAGCAAATAGGCGAGTTACCAGAGAATCTAAAAAAGGCACTAAAAGGTAAATCTTGCTTTCACGTAAAGTACATGGACAACGAATTTGAGGAAAACCTTAAAGAGTTAGTCAAAACCGCTGTTAAGTTATACCAAGCTGACGGGCTCCTTGCCAAATAACTATCGCTAACAATATCTAATAAGTATTAAAACGACTTTTTACATTTGACCGTTGAGGCTAATAAAAACAAGACACCACAGATTGACAAGCTATGAAAAACCTCATGATTCTTTCAGTTCTCTTACTTCCCTTCATTTTGCGCGGATAAGTGATTAACCATTATTCTATAATTAGAAGCGCTTTTTCTTCCAGCTATCTATGTTTGTTGACAATCCTAGATAATGATTCTGTCCGGCTTTTGAGATGAGTAAAATCCCATAGTCTATTCGAATTTTCTTCAGCTTTAATCCGATTCCGAATGAGAATCCTGATAAACCGGGACGATCCAACAGTTTCATTTGTTCTCTTCGCAGATAATCAAATCCAGCTCTGAAATGTAAATTATCTGAAGCAATTAATTCTAACGCATAAGAGAAATGACTTGCCAGTGTTTTTCCAAAACCTGGAACCTGAACAGGAATTGTATCGCCGGTTAGTCCATCGATTGTAGGTTGTGCTGTCGGGTCTTCATAAAGAATTCTCCAATGATTTAGATGATGACCCAATACTGATATTCTAAAGGGTGCATGTTTTAATTTATAGCTTATTCCTGCCTGAACCTCTGCAGGCAAAGGAAGTCTTTCCGTGTCAGTATAGTTGAATAGCTGTACACCAATGTTTTTAACCACAAATGAGGCGGAAAAATCTTCTGTTGGGTGTTTGTAATTTGCGCCAAAAACACCGCATATACCAAGTGAAGAATATGTTTCAAGATGCGATCCGATAAGATGCAGCCCAAAGCCTACGTTAATTACTTTACCCAATGAGGTTCCATAATTGACACCTACTGTATAGTCAATGGCTGAAAATTTATTGGTTTCGTTTCCTAATTCATCTGTCCCTTGAAATCCTCCGTAGTTTTGAAATTTTATCACTGGCGAAAACAATCCGATTTTTGATTTGAAGGCATAACCAACCATACCTAGCTGACCACCGGCAGGAGTAAGGGCTTGATTTATTTGAAGGTTATGTATGCTTTTTTCAGAGAGTAGCGCTGGATTTGCGGCACTAAGTCCAAGATCCCCATCTCTAATTGTGATTAGGTCGTTACCAAAACCTGCAGATCTCGCAGAATAGATGGAATTTAAAAAAGGGAAGCTGTTCCTTCCAAAATAATGGTTCTGAGCATGCGTATTGAAGCATATTACAGCGAGTAAGAGGAGCAACAAAGACTTTGTCATATAGCGTTTAACGGAATAGAATAAAAATAATTGCTTTCTTTTACATTTTAGGTGTTTCCCTGTTATATTTTTCAAGAAATTGCGTTAGTATTTAAAATTGCCTCGGCTATGCAAAAATATACTTTCGATTCAATATTACTTTTAGGAAATCATGCAAATTTATATTCAGCAGATATTGCATGTTTTTCTAAGTTTCCTGTTCAATCACTTATCTTCAAAAAGAAGAATTCTTTTTTAGAGAATGATCCGCATCAGCTTTTATTGGGTGATGTTACAATTGATTATAATGGAAACTATTCCCTAGACGAGCTTTCGTTCGCTTTAAGTGTGATTGTCAATCACAACAAAAAGCTAAAAAACACCCTTATTATCGGTGACCCTTCTGAGCTATTGTATCAGGCATATGTTTTCGCTCAAACAAATCAGAATCCAAATTTTATTCGAGAAGAGGCGCAATTTTCTTCCAAGCAAGGAAACGACATATATACTTTCTTATACCCTGTCGGTATGGTCGCGCAGGATATTCGTAAAGAGATATCTCATTTAGTATATGTACTGAAAAAATTCAATAAAAGCGCCTTGCTGATTCGTGCCGATAAATCTGACGTCTCAACTATTTTACAAAAAATGTTAAAGCAGCTAAGCTCGATGAACGAACTTTCTAAATTTAGCGTTAAAGGGGTAGAACAACTTCTTTCAAGTCAAGAACATTTTTCAACATAGCTAAATGAGCCAAAAGGAACATCATACTGTATTTAATGAGCTTTTAAATCGGTATGATTCCATATTTGTTAGTGTAATTGGAAAGCATTTCCCCGTTAGACAAGAGGCGCAAGATGTATATCAAGATTTTTTAATTCATTTACTTTTTCTTGTAGAGTCAAATTATGAGAGTGATTTAGACCTTCTTAATACGGCAAGCTGGTTGAAAGCTGTCGTATCGAATTATTGTAAATCTGCTTTACGCAAGAGAAATGCAAAGAGAAAAGTTCAATTTGCTCATGATGGGTTCACCGCGCTAAGCTTAGAAAATTACTCTGAAAAAGAAGATTCCATAGAATTTATTTTGAACCCAAAAGCTCCTGAAGACCCTGTTGCTGCAATGAATCATTTGTTGGGTTTGTTGTCTAAAAAGGATTCGCTCATTTTAAAAATGAAATATTTTTATGGAAAATCATCCATTGAAATAGGACGGAGATTGAAGACGAACCATATTGACGTTCGTATTTCTCGCCTCAAATTAAGATTGATCAAACTGACTGGGGCAAAATCTCTGGAGGAATTTTTCCAGAGCGACCGGATTGGTTAAAAATTAAGGTGTCGTTCTTTTTTATCCTCGTAAATATCCTCAATCGTGACAAGAATCGCTGTTTCTTCAACATTTCCGAAGTCTGCATTCAGGGCAGTGCCAAATGTCCGCATACTGGGAGATAAATTCATGTATATATTGATGAGGGGAGGGATAAATTCTTTTCTTTCTCTAACAAATGTATTCAGTTTTTTATAAGCTTCTGCGAAATCTAAATTTTCAATAATTGCGCGATATTCATTTTGGTTTGCACTATAATCTAGTGGATTGTGCGGCGCAATTAAATTTGCGTCATCCGGAAAATAGGAGTTCATGAAGGTTAATAAAAAGTTACGGGCCTCCGTATTGTAATTTGGATACATGGTTACTTTACCGAAGAAATATTTTATTTCAGGGTTAAATTTGATGATGGCACCCAGTCCATCCCAAATGTTATCTAGGGCAAATAGTCCTTTTCTAGGGTTTACAGATGGTTGATAGTCAGGTTGAACCCAGCTTCTACCTAATTCAATTGTATAAGGTAAATAATCCGATATAAAAGCACTGGTAAAGCTAAAATAGTGTTTTGTCGATAAGTGAATGTCGGGTAGGTTTTGGATGGCATTTACACACTTTATGTACCGATATCCGCCTATAATCTCTTCGTCCTCAGGGGACCAAACAATGAGCTGCTGATAGCATATTTCATCGGTATCATAATGGTCGAGATCAAGAGCTTTTCCAGTTCCCCCTCCCGATGCCCGAAAGGTTATCTCACGCAGTCTCCCAATTTCTTTTAACACATTCGGAGATGAATGGATATCTACTGAATAGATTTCATTTCCTCCTTTCCGGGTTTGCCGAATAAACTGCTTTTCGTTCAGCTCTTTTTTGAGTAATTCTTTTGCAATCGGTGCTATTGTGTTCGTCATAGGTTTGATTTTATTGAGTAAACCTCTCTTTTATATTCTTGTGCGGCTCTATATTCGTTGAGCTCAGGTCTGAAATTAGATCCATCGATTGGTTTACCAATATGAAAGTGTATGGTTCTGTTCCTTTGTTTGAACATTTCATTTGACAAGTAGAGCATTTCTATATTGGCCTTGATTTTAAGAAATTTTCGGAGCTTATAGAGCCCATAAAAAAACCTAGACAACCTGCCGTCAATATATATAGGAACCACCTGTCTTTTTTTAGAACGCGCATAAGTGACAAAGGTTTTTTTCCATTCGAGATCACGTATCTCACCCTTGGATTTTCTACTGACAAGCCCTGCGGGAAATATACATAGTACGCCCTCAGAGGAGAACGCATTATTTATCTGCTTTCTAACGGAAACCTTGTTTTTACCGTGCTTGTTGACACCAACGAACATATCTGATAGATTTTTAAGGTTCAATAAAATATCGTTTACAATGAATTTGATGTCTTTTCGGTAGGCGCTAAATGCTGATATGAAAGCAATACCATCCATTCCTCCTAAAGGGTGGTTCATCGCAAGAATTACTGGACCTTCTTTTGGGATATTTTCAAGTCCATGTAGCTTTACCTGAATATTGAAGTAGCGCATCACCTCATGGCAGAATTGTTCGTTCTTTTTATCTCCATGTTCAGCAAGGAATTCATTGATTTCTCTTTCGTGGAGAATCCTTTTTAAATAGCGCAGAATAAACTTAGGTAAAACACTAAGGAGCCTAGGGTTTTTGCTTTCAATTAGCTTTTCTATGTCTATGAACTTTTCTTTACTCACGCTTCTAAAATATTTGTTTTACAGGTCTATAAAACATACTTGTCGTTATAGTTTCACCATTTCAATGTTAATTAACAGTTGAAAGGTATTTTGAGGCCATCGTAGGCGGCGAAAACCCCTTCTGGTAGCTGGGCTTCTATATTATTGTGGGTATCAAAGAGATGAGAAATATGCGTCAGGTAAGCTTTTTCAGGAGAGATTTCTTTGATGAATTCAAGTGCCTCTTCAAGATTAAAATGAGACATATGTGGTTCCTTTCTTAGGGCGTTTAAAATTAAAGTTTTACTGCCTTTTATTTTCTCTTTTTCCTTGTCTGCTATTGTTTTTGCATCTGTAATATAGGTCAAGTCTCCAATTCTAAAACCTAAAACAGGGAGCTTGTAATGCATGACTTCAATGGGCGTTAGTTCGATTTCGGAGTCTATTTCAAATGTCTCGTAATCAATGGATTCAAGATTTATTTTCGGAGATCCAGGATAAGTTTTTTTTGCGAATATGTAATGGTATTCTTTTCGAAGTGCAATTTGTACTTGTTCATTTGCGTATACATTTACATGTCTTTTTTCCCGGAAATTGAAAGCTCGAACATCATCAAGCCCAGCAACATGATCTTTATGCTCATGCGTAAATATTACTGATTTTAGTGTTTTTACTTTTTCCCGTAGCATTTGATGTCTAAAATCAGGACCAGCATCAATGACGTGGTTCTCATTATTGACACTAAACATAACCGCTGCGCGCGTTCTGTTGTCCTTGGGGTCTTTGGAGCTGCAAACATGACAGTCACAAGCAATAACTGGTACGCCCTGGGATGTTCCTGTGCCCAATACTGTGCAGATTCCTTTCATGTTTTATTAAAGCTCTATTCTTTTATAGTTGTCTTTCTTTCTTAGGTAGCCATTAATAATGGACTTGGTATCTCGGTCTTCTTTTAAGGTCTGAATGAATTCCATCCATCGGCTCGTATCTTGTTTAAAGATAGGATAGGGTATATAACCATATCCCTTAAACTTCCCCTTATCAAGAAGTACCACGCTTTTTTCATTTCTCGATCTACCTTTCTCTATTACGATGAACGAGCTCTGGTCAAATGTAAGTCCATCGATGAACTTTTGAATACGCCCATTGTAATCCTCAGTACTTTCCTTTCCAAGACACGCACCTTTGCATGATTTTAGCTCATATTGAAAGCAGCCCGAATTACTATTGTATAAACCACAAAGCTGTTGACATAGTTCATACTTATCTGTTAAATTCATTAAAAAATCTACACCTTCTTTCTTGCTTGTAAAATGTAATAAGGGTTCAGCGTCTGTTTTTGAAATCGATACAATCTGCAATTCAATGTATCCCTTGTCATTGACGGTATCAAAAATGCCATAAGGAAATCGGCTTTTTCTTAGCTTGCGATTGAATTTTGGTTGATGTTTCTTGATGAGCTCCGATTCAAACAATAGGGCAATTAATTCTGAGCCTGTCAGCTCATATTCTACTCTCGCAATTTCTTCTCCCATACGGATTGACTTACTAGAGTTTTTATTTCGTAGATGTTGCAATACCCTATTTTTAATAGAAATACTCTTGCCAATGTAAATGATCTGATTGAATTCATTATAAAATGAATAAACACCAATCTTTGATGGAAGCTCATCAATACTATCCATGTCTAGGTTCGGATGTATATTTTTCGGATTGAGTTCCTCCTTAATAAAAGACTCAAGCATTTTTTTGTCTTTTTCATACAAAAGCTGAAATAGTTGAGTTGTCGCGAGTGCATCGCCTCCTGCACGGTGTCTATTTTTTATTTCAATACCAATCGCTTTACTGAGCTTCCCTAAACTATAAGAGGCATGATTTGGTATTATTTTTCGAGCTGATTCTACCGTACATAAATGGGGTTTACGAAAGTCATATCCAAGATTTTTGAATTCAGAGCGAAACATTCCGTAGTCAAAAGATACATTGTGGGCAACAAATATGGTGTCCTTACAGAATTCTATGATTTTCTTTGCTATTTCGTAAAATTTCGGTGCGTTTTTTACGTGGTCATTGGTTATTCCTGTCAAGCGCACAATGAATTCGGGGATTATCATTTCTGGATCAACCAAAGAGCTAAATTCATCTATGACCGCAGTTCCATCAAACTTGTACATTGCAATCTCGGTGATCTTAGAGTTTTTTGGACTTCCTCCCGTGGTCTCGACATCTACAATTACAAAATTCATTGAATTAAAGATATTAAATTCAATGGAGCAGTAGGCATTCGAATCAGTTTTTGTTAGCCCTTTATTTGTGTTTCTACTTGCATTGATTCCTCAATTGTTCCTGGGTATGCTTTTAGGGCATATTTAAGTACTTCGACTGCCTTCACCAGGCTATCTTTTTTGAGCACATAGGCAATTCTTGCTTCTTTGAGTCCTAAATTTTTACTTGAATAGAACCCATTCGCTGGAGCCATCATTACAGTCTGGCCGTCATATTCAAAATCTTCAAGAAGCCATTGACAGAATTTCTCAGCATTATCCACTGGAAATTTTGCAACGCAATAGAAAGCACCTTTGGGTTTTGGGCAAAACACGCCTGGAATGCTGTTTAGTCCATCAACCATGATGTTTCTCCTTTCAACGTATTCAGCTTGAACCTCATCAAAATAAGATTGAGGTGTATCCAAAGCAGCTTCTGACGCTATTTGGTCAATTGTTGGAGGAGAAAGTCTAGCTTGACCAAATTTAAGTGCTGCAGCAATAACGGATTTGTTTTTTGAAACAAGCGCTCCAATTCTTGCACCGCACATTGAATAACGTTTGGAAACAGAATCGATCATCAATACATTTTGTTCAATTCCATCGAGCTGCATTACTGATGTTGGCGTTGCACCATCATAACAAAACTCGCGATAGACCTCGTCTGCGAATAAAAATAGATCATGTTTTAGAACTAGGTCTCGCAGCTTATACAATTCCTCCTTCGAATAAACATATCCGGTGGGGTTTCCTGGGTTGCAGATAACAATTGCTTTTGTCTTTCCTGTTATTTTCTTTTCGATTTCTGAGATGGGAGGGAGCGCAAACCCTTCTTCAATTGATGAGGATACTGGGACAACATTAAGTCCCGCGCTCATGGCAAAGCCATTATAGTTGGCGTAAAATGGTTCAGGTATAATTACCTCATCATCGGCGTTGCAAGCAGTCATAAGCCCAAACAACAGGGCTTCAGAACCACCTGTAGTAATGAGTATATCTTCTCCTGTAACCTTGATGTCATTCTTTTGATAGTATTCTGCTAGCTTGTTTCTATAACTTTCAAAACCTGCAGAATGACTATACTCGATTACCTCAAGGTCAATATTTTTAATTGCATCTAAAGCGGCTTTTGGTGAAGCGATATCAGGCTGTCCTATATTTAAATGATAAACTGTTCGGCCTTTGCTTTTTGCAGCTTCTGCAAACGGCACCAATTTCCGTATTGGTGATTCAGGCATATCAATAGCCTTAGATGAAATATTTGGCATTTTTGATTTTTTTACAAATTTAATTAATCTATGCTGACCTTCATGTTATTTATGCTTAGGTCTGGAGATTATTTCAATAATTTTTGGTCTTTTTTACAATAGAGACAAAATCCTCCTTGTTCTTCTATACAAGTTAAATTAGGGTAAAGCTGCAAAATCTCTTTTTTCTTGTAAGCTTTAGAAGTAAAGAAAACAAGTCTGTTTAGCCCTTTGGAATTGACTAAGTTAAACTCATCCATTGCCTCAAGGTCATTTTTCATAATCGTACCTGACTGGAGGCCATAGAAAAGGGGTACAAACGATTTAAAACCTATTGGATGTATAAGTGCATTGTTTTGTTTTTGAATTGACTTACAAAGCGCTACGTGTCCCCTTTGAGAATAATGCTCTATTCGCTGCACTACAGGGATTAAGGTAAGAATTCCAATAGCAATTGTCAGGCTTCCTCCTAATAGAACCCATGTATTTTGTTCTTTTAAAAAATTAAAATAGAGCAGTAGGGCGGCTGAAAACGCAACAACACCAGGAAGATAAAAAAGGAGGCTTGGAGCCAAATTTTGGCTGAGTGAGTCTCTTGTGAATGAATCCGTTTTGAAGTTGTTCAATATATATTCAGGATGATTTAATAGCCACGCTGTAATGGTGAACATAACGCCCAATGCAATTAGGCCAATAAGAATCATTCTTGCACTAGGCTTTAGAGATAGTTTATTTTCTAATTTGTCAAAAACATATGAGGCTGCGAGAAATGTAATTGGAAAGTAGCAAAGTGAGGAATAATGAATGATTTTTGTTTGAACTACAGAAAACAATAGAAACGTAAATAGGAGTGTTAGTACCATTAAAAATTCAAAGGAATATTTTGGCCTAAATGAAACTCTTCTGATTGCAATAAAGCTAGCGGGAAAGCATCCGAGTAGTAAAACCAAGAAATGATAATAAAATGGTCCTCCGTGTCCTGCATCTTTTGTTTGAAATAAGCGAATTTGATAATCAATAAAGTCATAAATCACTTGTTCTTTCCCTTGTATCATTAGTAAAAAGAACCAAAGACCTCCAATTGAGAGAAAGCTCACAACAAAGGATAATATTCCTGACCATTTGGGCAGTACCTCTTTTCGGTTTAATAGTATAAAAAGAACAAAGGGTACGGAGAATAATATTAGGCCTACAGGTCCTTTTGTTAAAATAGATAGACCAACAAGTGTTCCCGATATTAAATAATATTTAAGCTGACCACTCTTAAGCCCCTTAAAGCCAAAATAAAGTCCCATGACAATAAAGAGATTAAACCATGGGTCAATGATTCCTGAATGGAAATAAATATTAGGAAGGAAGGATCCTGCATAGGCGATTACCCAAATCCAGCCAAATCTTGAACGCTTAAGTTCTTTTCCTGATTTATATAAAAAAGCAAAGGTAAAGAAGGCGGCAAAGACATTCGGGAGACGCGCTGCAAATGCACTTATGCCAAAAGCTTTCATCGAAATAGCTTGCATCCAAATGAATAAGGGCGGTTTTTCCCAAAATGGAACGAAGTTTATCATTACTTGTGTATAATCTCCCGTTTCAATCATCTCTCTTGCACACTCTGCAAAATTGACTTCATCCCAATCAAACAAATGAACTGCACCTAAAAAGGGCAGGATGAGCGCAACAGTGAGCACCATGAGGTAGATATAAACCTTTGCTTTTATCATTCGTTTAGACGCAAAGGTTTGTCGAGATGATTCCACTTAGGCTCAAGGAAAATGGATGCATAATATGCAATTAAGGTTCCGATCAAAGAGCCTGCAATGATATCTTGAAGGAAATGTTGGCATAGATACACTCTCGTTAATGCGACTAGAATAGCGAAAATCACTAAGATTAGCTGTATGCTGAGTTTTGATTTGTATTGGTAAGCGATTACAGTACAAATAGCAAAAATACTCGCCGAATGTCCTGAAGGAAAGGAATTAGAGGTATGGTAGGTGAAACCTTCAATGAACCTAAAATCCGCATCACTTTGAAGAAAGTAATATGGGCGCTTCATCGTTTTAAAAAAAGTATGTTTTAGGAGTTGAACGATTCCAGCGGTAAGTCCAAAGGAAATAAGTGCTATAAGTGCAGTTTTAATTCGAATAAATAATAAAGCGATCAGAACCAAAAGAGCGAAAATTCCATCACCAGCATGTGTCAAGTAACGCATGACAACATCAAATCCTGAATTTCCGATTTGATTGATTTTTCTTTGGAAATCTAGCTTGTCTAAAAACAGTATAGATAGCGCTCCCAAGAACCAAGTAAATCTTACAATATTTAAATAAATAAATTGCACGGTATTTAATTTGACAGCAAAGTTAAACACATCAGTCTTCTTTTATCATGAAAGTGAATAAAATTGCATCGTAGGAGAAATGAGCCGCAATACAAAAGAGCAATCCAAAAGGTTCCATCCCATAGGAGATTAAGAGTATAAAAGGCAATACAATTAATCCATAAACGGAAAATCTCACGTTAAACGGATTAAGATAACCGTGTAAGGCAACAAAGACAATGGAGCACAAAAAGGGACCAAGAAAGGATTGTAATCCTGCTCTAAAAAGTAACTCTTCCCCCACAGCAGCACAAAAAGAAAGAAACAATCCATGATGGACCTTTAAATTCATTGCTTTAACTAGGTGGTCAATTCTATTTGGAATTTTTTCAAAGAATGGTGCTTTCACAAATAGGTAAGAAATAAATCCATACACAATACCCAATTCCAGCCCTAAGAAAAGGTGTAAAACCGAATAGGATTTTATATCTATAAATTCAATGAAAGTCGCATCATTAATAAAGAATTGAAGTAAAAATCCTGGGATGGGAAAAAGCAGTAAGGTAATCCACCCATAAATCAGCATTTGTTTTTTCATGATCTGCTTAAATACTTCTTGAATATTTGGTAGAGTTCTTTTTTCGTTCTAAATTAGTAGCCAATTCTAAAAGAACTGCCTATAGACCAAATTTACTTTTAATAGTTGTATTTCAACATAAAAATGTAAGTAATGGTTCTCTCTAATTTAGGTGATAGTGAATTAATCGTCTTATATAGTAATGGTAAAGAGCAAGCCTTTGAAACGCTTTTAATGCGTCACAAAGACAGGATTTATCGCTATATATTGTCCAAACTCAAGGACAGCGATTTAGCAAATGATGTTTTTCAAGATACTTTCGTCAAGGTCGTTAACACGATACGTCTGGGTAATTATAATGAAGAAGGTAAGTTTTTGCCTTGGGCCATGCGCATTGCACACAATTTGGTCATTGATCATTTTCGTCGTCAAAACAAGATGAGAACGATTTCTGAATCTAGTTCTTTTGATCCTTCGTATTCAATTTTTCATAAAATTGATTCAGGCGAAAAGAATTACATAGAACAAACGACTCAAAATGAGCTAGAAGCGCAAATGGTAGACTTAATTAATTATTTGCCAGACGTTCAGAAGGAGATTATCAAGCTAAGAATCTTCAATGACATGTCTTTTAAAGAAATTGCCGAGAAAAAAGACATCAGTATCAATACAGCGTTGGGTAGAATGCGTTATGCCTTGATCAATATGCGAAAAATGATTGATAAGCATAATTTGGTAACGGATTTTTAGGCCCGCCCTTTTTCAAGCTTTACCAGACATATATTTAGATTCTTATCCCTACCTTTGTGGTTCAATTTTTAGTCTATGTTTGAAAATTTAACGGATAAGTTTGACAGAGCTTTTAAGGTATTAAAGGGTCAAGGTCAGATTACCGAAATTAATGTTGCAGAATCTTTAAAAGAAGTGCGACGGGCCTTGCTCGACGCGGATGTTAATTTTAAAACAGCCAAGAATTTCACAAATAGTATTAAGGAGAAGGCCCTAGGTCGAGATGTTTTGACTTCTGTTTCTCCTGGTCAGCTTATGATTAAGATTTGTCATGAGGAGCTGATTCGCCTAATGGGAGGAAATGAAGTAGAGCTTGATTTAAAGCCTAACCCTTCTGTTGTGTTAATGTCTGGATTACAGGGTTCGGGTAAAACAACATTCACTGGAAAACTTGGTAATTACTTAAAAACCAAAAAGAAGAAGAAGGTATTACTGGTTGCCTGTGATGTTTATCGCCCAGCGGCGATTGACCAGCTTCATGTGCTAGGGGAACAGCTTGACATAGAGGTATATTCTGATAAAGAAGAAAAAAAACCAGTCAATATTGCCCAAGCTGCCATAAAGAAAGCAAAAGCAGAGGCTTTTAATGTTGTGATTGTGGATACTGCCGGACGTTTAGCCGTAGATGAGGCTATGATGGACGAGATTGAGGGTCTTAAGAATACTATAAACCCAGCTGAGACACTATTTGTCGTTGATTCCATGACGGGTCAAGATGCTGTAAATACTGCCAAGACTTTTAACGAGCGCATAAATTTTGATGGTGTTGTGTTGACCAAACTCGATGGAGACACAAGAGGAGGAGCTGCACTATCCATAAAAGAAATCGTTAATAAACCGATTAAATTTGTTGGTGTTGGTGAGAAAATGGACGCTTTGGATGTTTTCTATCCCTCTAGAATGGCGGACCGAATACTCGGAATGGGAGATGTGGTCTCGTTGGTTGAAAAGGCACAAGAGCAATTCGATGAAAAAGAAGCTAAAAAGCTTCAGCGCAAGATCTTAAAAAACCAATTTGACTTTAATGATTTTTTATCTCAGCTTGAGCAGATTAAGAAGATGGGGAATGTAAAGGATCTTATGGGGATGATACCAGGAATGGGCAAGGCAATGAAGGATACTGATATTCCTGATGATGCATTTAAAGGCATAGAAGCAATGATCCATTCGATGACACCACAAGAACGTTCTAACCCGGGTCTTTTAAATGCTTCAAGGCGCTCTAGAATCGCCAAAGGCAGCGGAACCACTGTGCAAGAGGTTAATAAGCTCATTAAGCAGTTCGAAGAAATGCGCAAAATGATGAAAATGATGAGTAACCCTCGTGCTATGTCAGGTATGATGAGTCAAATGAAAAATATGCGCGGAGGTATGCCCGTACTGTAAATGGAAAATTCCTCAAACTTATACCCATCTAAACCAAAACTCAAGGAGCGGCAGACAAAAAACAATTGGTCAGTCACCTTTCTTTCCTTGGTTGTCTTTATTCTTTCTTTTCTCATTTTATTTCCTGAGAATATTCAATTTCTTATTTTTTTAATTCTAGTACTTTTCATCCACGAACTAGGTCATTTTTTATTCATGAAGCTCTTTCGATACCGTAATGTTAGAATGATGTTTGTGCCGCTTATGGGCGCTTTTGTTCAAGGTGCCAAAAAGGTGTATTCACAGAAGGAAAGCTTTCTAGTTGTGCTAGGTGGTCCAGTTCCAGGCGTTGTTTTAGGTGTTGTTGGCGCAGTTTTTGCATTTCAATACGAAATCAATTGGATGCTTGAGCTTAGTGCTGTTTTTATTCTGTTAAACATGATCAATTTGTTGCCGCTCGATCCTTTAGATGGAGGCCAGTTATTTAGATTACTTGTGAAATATGACCACGATCTTTTTCTCATGATTTTCTCGTTGGTTTCATCAATTGTACTTATTTCAACGGGTTATTTTATGAATTCGTGGCCCTTGATGCTGTTTGGGTTTTTAATGTCTTTTCGGGTGCGTTCCATACAGAAAAGGTATCAGGTTCGAAAGGCCTTAAAGGAGCAAGAGATTGTTTACAAGTTGAGCTATGAAGAGCTAAGCGACATGGAATATGCTAGAATCCGTTCTGTTGTGATCCATCAAAATCCATCTTTGCAAAAATATAAAGAACTTGGTAATTCGAATACAGACCGCGTTATTGCTGAGCATGTCAATACAGTTTTAGAAATTCCTTTGGTTCAGGATACTGGATTGTTTTTTAAGATTATTGTTGTGCTGTTTTGGTTGCTGTGTTTTGCGGCTCCCGTGTATCTTTTTATGGAATATGGAGGTCGATTTGGGTGGTATTTTATCTAAGTCTATGCGCTATTCTTTGATTTTTATTTTTACTGTGACGGCAAGTCTATTACTTGGTCAAACCTCTTGCGAGAAAGTGTTTATCAAAGGTAGGGTTATTGATTCGCTGCGCCCTCAGTCTTTTTATAATCTAATGGTCGTAAATAAAACCGAAGGAAAGGGTGTTTTTGGTCAGCCAAATGGTTCTTTTTTTACTTATGCAAAAGATGACGACCAAATGGTGCTCTCAGTCAAAGGGTATCCTCAGCATAAATTTACTGTTGTTTCAGATTCGAATTGTCAGTATCAGATTGATGTTTTTATTGAGCGCCCACCACAAGTATTTGATGAGATCATTATCAAGCCTCTTAAAAGTCTTGCACAAATCAAAGAGGAACGCGCCTCATTGGCATTGCGCGAGACTAGAATGGTACAGGGTGTGGAGGTCTTACAGAGTCCTATTACGGCACTCTACCAAGCATTCTCAAGGAAGGAAAGAAATAAGCGATGGATTGCTGAACAGGAGTATAAAGACAATAAAGCAAGAGTTGTCCGTGAGTTGCTATCTCTTTATGTGGCCTATGACATTATCGAGCTTGAAAAGGAAGAGTTTGACCTATTTATTCAATTTCTAAATATAAATGAGGATTTTCTGAAAACTGCAAGCGAAATGGATTTGGTTCTATTTATCAAAGATAAGTATGAACACTTTATATTATTGCGGTGAACCATTTTGAAAACGCTCTGTGCGGTTCCAAATCCCGTCACTGTTTCCTTTTAGATATTTAAAAAAGCCTATAAAAAGTGCGATGTTCATAGAAGTGAAATGCGTTAGGTACCTAAGAAAGCGCATATGAAATTTCATTTTCATGAGTAGAAGGTCTGTCAGTACGAGCAAAATCACAGTGCCAAAACCGATTAAAATAAAGAGGTTTAAGCTTGAATGTGTTTTAAAGAAATAAGCGGTTATGAGTGCTGCTATTAAAAAGAAGGGACTTAGCCATCTTAACACTTTATGAGATATGAATACAAATGCTACCTTATCGGTTCTGAGAAGCATTGATTTGAAGTGCGCTAAGTTTTGAAAATTCCCTGTAGAGATACGCACTTTTCTTTTAAATTCAGCACTTAAATGATTCGAAACATCTTCGAAAACAATGGCTTTTTGTTCATGAATACATTTGGCTTTCTTTCGGAGCACATTCATGCTGATGTGAAAGTCATCAACCAAATAGTTTGCTGGTACTTCAGAGAATAAATTTTTCCTCATCGCAAAACAGCCTCCGAAAGGGCCCATCATACTTCCGAATAGTTTGCCTTCCGCATCTTTTAGCTGAACTTCGAGTGAAATATAGCTCTGTTCAGGGAATGAAATACCCGTTTCGCTCAGGCCATAATGTTTCATGTGCGAGTCTACAAGGCCGATCTGTTGGTTTTTAAAATGCTTTGCTAGCTCAAACAAGGTGTCTTTTGAAAAAAGTACATTGGCATCCGTGAGTACCAATATTTCATTATTGGCTATTTGAACGAGTTTATTTACAATCCTAACCTTCCCGCTGCGCTCTTTAAAAACAATATGTTGGATTTCTGGATGGTCCACTTTATATTGGGCGATAATATCATCAGTAGAATCATCGCAGCAATCGGTTCCAATAAGGAGTTCTATTTTATTTCCCGGGTATTCAGAAGAAAATATACTATCGAGTTTCTTTCTTAAGACCAGTTCTTCATTATGCGCTGCCATGATGATAGAGAGCATCGGGAGATCCTCTTTATCATAATTCAAGGTGTTATTACTTTTGTTTTTTGAAAGAATAACCAGGGTGAATGGATAGATGAAGTATGTATAACATACGGGTACAAGGAGCAGAGCAGGAGCTAGATATAGTAGATTGATCAAACGCAGTATTTTCTTTACGCTTTCGTTAGGATGTCTTTTATTTTTTTCGAGACAAGCCCAGACGCGTAGTTTTGTTTAATGTAATTTAAGCCTTCTGCACCAACTTTTCGTGCCAGGTCCTCATTTTGTAAAAGTAAGGATACCTGCTTAATAAAGTCTTCATTGTTATGGCAAACTGGAATTATTTCTGGTAAATCAAGGCCGTCTGCCGCATGTTTACTCAATATGCACGGCACTCCGAGAGACATGGCTTCCAATACCTTCATTTTTATACCTGAACCAGAAAGTATGGGGGCTACAAAAACACCATGCTTTGAAATAAATGCTTTGGAGGAAGGCACAAAACCGTGCGATACAATCTGTTTTTTATTTTTGAGTGCCTCTATTTCCTCTGAAAAGCTCCCTGCTACATGAAGTATAAGCGCGGGGTGCTGTTTGAGTAATGCGGGAAAAACTTCATTGGAAAACCATAGCAAGCCTTCTTTATTTGGCATCCAATTGTAGGCGCCTAAAAAACATATAGCGTTCGATTTTAGCTTCTTAGATTCCTCTCCTTGCATTGAGACAGGGATATAGTTCGTTTGCTGAATACCTTGATTATTAAAAAAATGGTTGTCAATTGGAGCTATAGAAAATACATGGTCGTTCTTCGAAACAAATTCTAGCTCAAAAGAGCGAAGGGTTTTCGACAAGTGACTTAGGTACCATCTCTTTAGCGGGTTTTTGGAATTCGAGGCAAGCTTTTTCCAGATTAGATGCTCAACATTGTGCGCCCTTAAAACTCTTTTTGCTTTTGAAAGAGACACAATTTCATCTATGTAGGCGCCGCAAAAAATACTTTCAAAAAAGATATAATCAAAGCTTTCTTTTTTTAGAATAGCCACAATTTTATCTAGAATAGCGCTTTGTTTAAAACGGCTCATATGGTATGACTTATTTTTAAGTATATGAATAAACGCTGTCCATGGATTGATCCGAGTTGATATTTCTACAGCAGAAAATGTAATTTGTTTGCTTAGGTCTTTGGGTATTTCATTTGCCTGAAATGGATGTTTTTGTGTAGCAATACACAAGTAATGAATTTTTGCCGAAGGAAACGTTTTCAAAAGGTCGCGAACAAATCGATCCATTGCATGACAGCCACCGTCTAAGATAGGATAAGGTGGTTTATGGCTAAGAATCAGCAGGTTCATCTTTCTTGGGTTTTATTTTGAAAAGTTTAATCCAATTTTCTTTTGAGAAAAGAATCGAATCTTTTGCAGCGCTCCTAGAAAGCAGGATCGCAATCGGGGTAAATATGATACATGCCATCCACATCCCTGTAAAAGGTGATATTACGTACGATTGAACTAGGTTTTCTCCTGTCGTAATAATGGAAAAGTAAATTATAAATATAATTGCGGCAACAACCATTGGTGCGCCAAACCCTCCTTTCCTAATAATTGAGCCCAAAGGAGCTCCAATAAAGAAAAGCACAATTAAAGTGAATGAGAGTGCAAATTTCCTATGAAATTCAATCCAATAATTGGTCTCCTCCTTCATTATGGTTGAGAGGTAATTGATTTGGTTTTTTAAATTCGTGTTTTTTCTTCTGAGCTGGTCAACAAGCTTGGTATGGATACTTGTGAGCTGAAGGTCGCCAATGTCGCCACTTTGAATTGCGCGCATGTCAGGGCTAATCATTAAGGTGTCTTCGTCATCTTCTATGTTTTTTATGTTAAATATTGTCCCAGATCGCTTATTTGCCTGCTCATATGCATTTTGCATATTCTTCTCTTTGATGTCCAAAGAATCCATGGCACTGCTAATTTGAAAGACATTTAACATTTCATATTTATCCTTGAAAATATCGCTGTCTGATCGCTGTAACGAAAAACCAGAAATATTAATCTTATAGGTGGCCTTTTTAAATGTAGAAATTCGGGACGGTCGATTTAGGTGCGTTCTGTTTTGGACCTTACCGTCCGGCAAGAATATTGGATTTTGGATATCAAGTTCTTCAAATACATTTCCATTGATGAGCTCAAGAAATAAATACAGTGAATTGGTTGACTTATAAATTCTGAGTTCTTCTGCTTTTATTGTTTTAATCTCTGTTGGTGTCGTATGGTCGTGAATGATAATATCTTTATAACGTCCATTTGCTCCCGATCCCACCTTTATGGCATAGCCGTCAATTTCTTTTGTGTACACGCCAGGTTTTATAAGGCTTGATATTTTGGTGTTTTGAATATCATATATCAGTGCATGCCATTTTAGATTGGCAACGGGTATTACATAGTTGGAGAAATAAAAAGTAAAAATTGCAAGACTTATGACAAATATGGTTAGTGGCCTCATTATTTTATACAATGATAATCCGCTTGATTTTAGTGCGGTTAGTTCATTGTTCTCAGAGAAATTCCCAAAGGTCATCAGCGATGAAATCAGTATAGATAGGGGCAGTGCCAATGGAATCAAACTAGCTGAGACGTAAAACAAAAGCTCGAGAATAATGATGATGTCAATTCCTTTGCCCATTAAATCGTCAATGTACACCCAAAAGAACTGAAGTATTAAAATAAAAATGGAAATGACTAAGGTCAATATGAATGGACCTATAAAGGATTTTAAACTAAAAAGATAAAGTCTTGGCAACAAAGCTATATTCCTTTTGAATTATATTTTACCCGCTTTTAGACCAGTGCTATGCTCCAATGATTCTTTTCAAATCATTAATCTGTTGCTCCCAAAGCATTTTGGCAGATTCGATATCTTCGGGATATCCATAATCTACAATTTTCAACGAGGCAATACCTGTCATAGGATCGATGTCAATGTTCATTTCAAAATAATAATCATCTTCATTTTCCTCATCTTCAACCCATTTGAACTTCATTTTGGAATTCATTTTCCTTGTTAAAAGACGGGCTTTTTCAATGGCTCCGTCCCATTCAAATGAATACATATCATCTCTTACAGTCACATTGTCTGCGAACCATTCAGATAATCCACTAGGGGACCCAATCATATTGTCTAAAACGCGTAATGATGTTTTAAGTAGGTATTCTAGTTCAAATTTTTCTTTCATAAAGCTAAAAAGTACTTGATTATTTCTGTGGTTATTCTTTGGCGCAATATACAGAATTTATTTTAACGATTTCTGTTTAAAACCTTAATGTTTTATGATTACATCCGATTGTTATAAATTGAAAAATTAAGGTTGAAGGTGCAACAAGAAATCTCTCATGATGTTCAGGTGTGCAGGTTCTTTTTGATACATTTTTTCAGGGTGCCACTGAACACCTATAATCCACCTATCATCAAGCCCTTTTGCCCATTCGGATGCTTCATTTAGTCCATCTGGGGCATGGGCAACTATTTTCATTCCTTCACCATGAACTTTAACTGCCTGATGGTGAAAGCTGTTGACTTCAAAATTAGCATCTCCATATAGCCGAAGCAATTCACTTTTTTCTTCTAATTCAATGGGGTGATATACATATTCCTGTTCAGCTGGGTCTCTATGAACCACCTTTTTTTCGGTTTTGTATTCTGAGGGTAAATCTTGGTACAAATCTCCATTTAAGCTAGCATTCAAAATTTGATGACCTCTACAAATCCCAAGAATGGGAAGAGAATCTTTAAGTGCTTCTCTAATCATATAGAGTTCTACTTCATCCCTTTTTTTGTGCGTAACACAAATTTTTAAGCTGTCTTTTCTGCCATAGGTCGACGGATGTACATCTCTGCCCCCAGATAGGATTAGGCCTGAAACTTTTTCAAAGTTTTCATTACGCTTACTTTTTTTAATCTTCATAAAGTCAATGAGCACAATGTTGCTGTCAATGGCATGCACATAATCTACGATACTTGATTTCATAATTGCCGTAGCAACATATCTTTTGCTTTGGCTGTAAAGCGCATTTGCTGTTAGGGTAACAGTACAGAGGGCAATTAAAATTAATTTTATCATTGATCGTATTTTTGTCTTTGTGAAATTGATCTGCCGAGAGACAATTCATCTGCATAATGCAGTTCAGCGCCTACAGATACGCCTCTGGATAATGTGGTGATTAGAATGGAGCTGCTCTTTAATTTTTTAAATAGATAGAAATTAGTGGTGTCTCCTTCCATTGTTGGGCTCAAGGCAAATATGATTTCATCGATACCTTTGTTTGCTACCCGTGTCAAAAGTGGTGCTATGTTTAGGTCGCTTGGGCCAACCCCATCCATTGGGGAAATTACTCCTCCTAAAACATGATACCGACCTTTATAAGCGCCTGTTGCCTCAATGGCAATGATGTCTCTGATGTCTTCAACGACACAAACGATTCTTTCGCTTCTATTTGGATTCAGGCAAATATCACAGGTTTCTTGGTCAGATATATTTCCACATTGCTTACAATGTAAAACCTTTAGTTTAAGGTCTATAATAGATTGTGCAAAGTCGTGAATTTCAAGCTCATCCCTTTGTAGTAAATGTAAAGCCAATCTTAAGGCTGTCCTTCTTCCGATTCCCGGAAGAGAGGAAAGCTGTTCCACGGCTGTGTCTAATATTTTTGAAGAAATTTGCACGCCCTAAAAATAATCATTTTCAACCTTCTCCTTGTTTTATTTTTAGGCGTTTCACTTTCTATGTGTAACTTTGAATTGAAATGTCGAATAAAGCATTGAACATACAAAATAAAAAAGCCAAGTTTGAGTATCATTTGCTCGAACAATACACTGCTGGAATTCAGCTAAAGGGCACTGAAATTAAGAGTATTCGCAATGGAAAAGCAAGTATTATGGAAGCCTATGGTGTTTTTTCTGACGGAGAGGTTTTTTTACGAAATATGTACATAGCTGAATATGAAAACGGGAGCTACAACAACCATAAACCGCGCATCGACAGAAAGTTACTCCTAAATGCAAAAGAAATCTTGAAGATTGAAAAGTTTCTGAAAACAAAAGGGAACGCACTTATTCCTGTAAAGCTATTTTTATCTGAAAAAGGATGGTTGAAGGTGCTAATTGCATGCGCAACGGGTAAGAAGACGCATGATAAAAGGCAGGATTTAAAATTGAAAGATGACAAAAGAGAGATGGACCGCGCAATGAAGCGTGGAGCTTAGTCTCTTATTACTGCAAAGCCCGGATACTTTGTTTTGTTAAAAACAAATTTACTGTCAGCAATTTCTTTGTTACTGATAAACTTAGTCAAGTGATAAATCATTGTCGTACCGTCGTTGGTTTTCATGACTGCCTTTTTCAGCTCATTCATCTTTACAGATACGTATAAAAGAATCGTATGATAATCTGCATCCTCAGGATTGGTAGGGTAGAGTTTAATGACGTGAACATTTTCACCATTGAATGTACTCGCTTTTTCGTATTTATTTTTAAATCCATTTTCCCAAATAGTCATTAGCTTTTTTGGATTCATACTCTCTTCATCATCACTTGCATAAGATTCATATACAGACTGCTCTTCATTAATTACAGTCCAAGTTTTTTTACCGTCAGAGAGTAAAGTGATGTCTCCATAGGTTGCAAAGTATTTATTTCCTTTCACCCAGCCTTTTCCTTTTTCGCTCTCGTTTACTCCAGTAGAAGTGTTTTTTATATTCGCATTAAATTCAACATAAAATGTATTCAGACTCTTCATAGAGCTTGAAAGCTTGTTTAAGATATTTTGAGATTTACTCGTTTGAGCCATGGAAGTTGAAGCCAATAGTAAAAAAGCAAATAGAGGTGTGAATATTTTCATAGTAATTAATTTCTCTGCAAATATCACAAATTATGCCAAACAAAAAAACTATCTGTTTTTGCATCAATTGTATGTATTTTTGACTTGTAAATGTCTTAAAGTTTGTCCAATTGGTTTTTGTTGGTATCTTTGCACCCTTAAACATTTATAAACCGGGGTTTTGTACCCCAAATTGTAACAATTATGTCAACACGAATTCGTCTTCAAAGACACGGTAAAAAAGGAAAACCATTTTTTCACATCGTAGCTGCAGATAGCAGATCGAAAAGAGATGGTAGATTCATTGAGAAATTAGGAACATACGATCCTACAAAAAATCCAGCGATTATTGAGCTGAACTTTGAGAGTTCACTAAGCTGGCTTCAAAAAGGTGCTGAGCCGTCTGATACTGCTAGAGCCATTTTGTCGTACAAAGGCGTTATGTATAAAAATCATCTTTTAAAAGGTGTTTTGAAAGGAGCGCTAACAGAAGCTGATGTTGAAAAGAAATTTTCTGCATGGTTGTCTGAAAAAGAGGCCAAAATCGCTAAGAAAGCTTCAGATTTAGATAAGAGCTCTGAGAAATCCAAAGCGGATAAATTAAAATTAGAAAAAGAAGCAAACGAGGCAAGGGCTGCGGCGATCATCGCAAAGAATACGCCGGAACCGGAAGTTGTTGAAGAAGCACCAGCTGCCGAAGCTGCAACAGAAGAAGCACCAGCTGCTGAAGCTGCAACAGAAGAAGCACCAGCTGCCGAA
>MDTB01042014.1_pt1 | contig 23203 bp, 27 predicted proteins | sample 811161 | NCBI WGS metagenome assembly MDTB01 (sample SAMN05326650, study PRJNA326480) | marine metagenome | isolation source: seawater | place: Mediterranean Sea | collected 2009
AAAAATCTTTATAATTTTTTTATTTATTTGTCTGTCACGTAAACAGAAACTCCTCTAGAATTTATATCTACATCAAATTTCTTATGCAGAGGAGGAAATGCTCTTTGAGAACAATCCAACCTATCACAAGTTCTACATGATACACCGATTGGTATTTCTGTTTTTTTATCATTTAAATTTAAATTCTCAGTGTAAACGGAATAAGTTGGCATTAAATATTTTAACTAGATATATTTTTTATTTCAACTATAATAAAGCTAAGGGGTGTCTTAATGACTGAGAATATACCCTTATAACCTGTCCGGTAATTCAGAAAGGGAGAATAATGGATAAAACAAACTTCATAAATCAATCGACATCGTTGATAATAATAATTTCTATATGCTTAGTTTTTACTTTAATTGGATTAATTTATTCAAAAAAGTATCAAGGTATTGATAATTATTTAACTGCAAATAGAAATATTGGTTTTTTTTCGTTAAGCACTAGTTTAATAGCTTCAGCACTAGGAGCGTGGATTTTGTTTGGTCCAGCATCAGCAGCAACATGGGGTGGTATAGGCGCTGTTATAGGCTACGCGCTCGGAACAGCTTTTCCAATGATTTTTCTAATTTTCCTTGGAAAAAAAATTAGAAAAGAATTTCCAAGAGGCTCAACATTAATTGAATTTTTAAGAAAAAAATTTAGTAAAAGCTTATTTAAACTCATACTTTTAATGACAGTTTTTTATTTGTTTGTTTTTTTATGTGCTGAAGTAACTGCAGTAGCAATTTTAATAAACTATATCTCAGGTACAGAACTATGGATAACGGCTTTTATAGTATTGGCATGTACTTTAGTTTATACACTTTATGGAGGTTTAAGAGCTTCAATTTTTACAGATAATATTCAAATGATTATAATTCTTATTCTGTTATTAATATCAGCTTTTTATTTAAAAACATTTTCGGGAGAACAATTTTCTATTTCTTATATTAAAGAAAAAAACCCTCAATTATTAAGTACAAAATACTTACCTAATTATACTGCATTTTTGATTTTTTTTATTGCTGTCGCAGCAACTAATTTATTTCATCAAGGCAATTGGCAGAGGGTATATGCAGCAAAAAATTATAAAATATTAAAGCAAAGTTTATTGTTTGCATTTTTTTTTATTATTCCTATCGTTTTGTTTTTTGGATTCTCTGGACTAGTCGCTATTTCTGTTAATTCAAAGATTTTACCAGATTTAGGTTTTTTTACTTTATTGCTTAAAGATCAAAAAGAATTTTTATCATTAGTTGTTATTATTCTCGGTGTTTCATTAACAATAAGCACGGTAGATACTTTGGTTAACGCTATTTCAAGCTTGATACTAGTAGATTTTAAAGCGACATTTAACTTAGGTGAAAAAAAAAATTATTTGACAATTTCAAAATATTTTATACTTGTGCTTTCAATTATTGTATTCATAACCGCCTCAAAAGGTTTTAGTGTCTTATATTTATTTTTATTGGCAGATCTATTTTGTTGCGCATTTGTTTTAACAATATTTTATAGTTTTTATAATAAAAATATAACAGAAAAAACAGCTTACATTTCAATAATCATTGGTTTAATTTTTGGATTTCTTTTATTTCCAACTCCAGACTTTTCAAAGTCTTTGTTAATAGGTATTTTTCTTCCAAAAGAGTTATTTCCTGATTTTATGTCGCAATCATTACTTTTTTTTTCATTTGTTTTCGCAACATTTTTACCAATAGCTACTTGGAAAATTAAATAAAATGATTAAAATGATTTGATGTTAAACTTTATAATACCATTTATTATTTTAATAATCGTAGTAGTATTTATACATGAGTATGGACACTACTATTTTGCAAAAAAATATGGAGTTGGTGTTACAGATTTTTCCATAGGTTTTGGCAAAGAAATATTTGGTTGGAATGATAAATCTGGGACTAGATGGAAAATTTGCTGGATTCCATTAGGTGGATATGTAAAATTTTTCGGAGATAGAAACGTCTTTTCTCAAACTGATCAACAAGAAGTTCTGAAAAAATATAACGAGGAAGAAAGAAAAAAACTTTTTATATTAAAACCTTTATATCAAAGAGCCATAATAGTTGCCGCAGGTCCAATAGCAAATTTTTTACTAGCAATTATTATCTTTTCCTTTATTTTCATGTTTTCAGGTAAAGACTTTACTCCAGCAGTTATTGATGAAGTTGAGATTGAAAGCCCCGCTTATACATCTGGCCTTAAAAAAAATGATATTATTCTCTCTATAAATGACAAAAAAATAAAAAGTATTTTAGATGTTTCTAAACTAATTATGATGTCCACAGAAGAATTTATAAGTTTTGAAGTTTCAAGATATGATAAAAAAATCTTTTTAAAAGTGAAACCAAAAATTGTTGAAAGTAGCGATAATCTGGGGAATAAAATTAAAAAAAGAGTTGTTGGAATTAGATTAGCCCCCTTTAATAATGAGGTTAATCATAAAAAGTTAGGACCAGCCAAAGCAATATTTTACTCAGCTCAAGAGGTATATTTTGTATCAACTTCAACTTTAAAATATCTTTTTTCTATTTTTCAGGGAAAAGGGGATAGCTCTCAATTGGGTGGACCAATAAGAATAGCAAAAATTACTGGCCAGGTGGCTGAAATCGGATTTATCCCATTTCTTAGTATTATGGCATATATCTCAATAAGTCTGGGTTTAATAAATTTGTTTCAAATACCATTACTAGATGGCGGACATTTAATGTTTTATGGATTTGAAAAAATTTTAGGCCGTCCTTTAAGCCAAAAAACCCAAGAAGGTTTTTTCCGAATCGGAATGTTTTTACTTTTATTTCTCATGTTTTTTGCAACTTTTAACGATCTTAAGGATTTAGGTTTATTTTAAAGAAAAAATATAAGTTAAAAAAGTCAATAAAATCAAGGTTTTTTTAAGACACAATATCTTGTGTATAAACCTATTTTTTATACTAAAAAAAAGCTTGATTTAATGGGGATTTTGTTAACTATGTAAATAACCTTTAAAACCGGAGCTAAAATGAACAAAAAACAATTAGTCGCTAAGTTAGCGGGTTCTTTAAATCAAAGCAAAGCTGATGCAGAGCGAACTTTTGATACAATTACCTACACTATTTTAGATGCATTAAAAAATGACGATGCTGTTAAAATTGCTGGTTTTGGTACTTATAAAGTAGCTAAGAGAAAAGCCAGAATTGGACGTAATCCTAGAACAGGAGAACAAATTCAAATCGCAGCTTCTCAAAAAGTAAAATTTTTACCTGCAAAAGCTCTTAAAGAAGTATTCAATAAATAATACTATAAATAACAGCCTTTATTTTAAACAATAAAGGCTGTTGCTATATGCAAAAACTGCATAGCTAATTTTATCAATCAACATTAGTTTTTAAATCTCAAAAAAAATATAAACAATTTTTTCAAGACAGGGAGGTTTTATGAAAAAACATTTAAATAAAATTGTTGGTCCCTTGGCTAGCTTATTTTTCTTGTTCAATATGACAAGTGCAGGCTATGCTGAGACCACAGTTTCTGCAGAAGTCGGATTTATTTTTAACACTCTTCTTTTCTTAATTTGTGGATTTTTGGTCATGTTTATGGCTGCAGGATTTGCAATGTTAGAAGCAGGAAGCGTTACTTCTAAAAGTGTTTCTGTAATTTGTGCAAAAAATATCGGATTATTTTCAATTGCAGGAATGATGTTCTGGCTTTTTGGTTACAATCTTGCTTATGGAATTCCAGAAGGCGGTTATATAGGAAAATTTATTCCATGGTCAGATTCAAGTGCAGTAGACACTGGATATTCAGATGGTTCTGATTGGTATTTTCAGATGGTATTCTGTGCTACAACAGTTTCAATTGTTTCAGGAACTTTAGCTGAAAGGATAAAACTATGGCCGTTTTTTCTTTTTGCAGCAATACTATCGGGTATTATTTATCCAATCGTAATGGGTTGGCAGTGGGGCGGTGGATGGTTAGCGTCTGCTGGCTTTTCAGATTTTGCTGGTTCAACACTAGTTCACTCTACTGGCGGTGCAGCGGCATTAGCTGGAGCAATATTATTAGGTCCTAGATTAGGAAGATTTACAAAATCAGGATCTCCTGCGCCAATGAAGCCTTTTGCAGCTTCTTCTATACCATTAATTACAATTGGTATATTTATTCTGTGGCTAGGTTGGTTTGGATTTAACGGTGGTTCACAACTTGCAATGGGAACAGCAGATGATGCTATTGCAGTCTCAACCATTTTTCTAAATACATTTTTAGCAGGTGCTGGTGGAGTAATGGCAGCAGCTACTGTTACAAGACTTGGTTTTGGTAAAACTGACGTAATACAAATGTTAAATGGATGTATTGGTGGATTGGTAGCGATCACAGCCGAACCATTAATGCCTTCACCTTTGGCAGCAATCCTTATCGGGGCTGTTGGCGGAATAATTGTGGTTTTCGGAACTAAATTCCTATTTTCATTAAAAATCGACGATGTAGTAGGTGCAGTTCCAGCTCACTTGTTTGCAGGTATTTGGGGTACTTTAGCAGTTCCAATTACAAATCCTGACACTTCATTTGGAACTCAATTTTTAGGAGTAGTTTCTATTAATGCATTTGTATTTTTAGTAGCACTTGCTGTTTGGGCAGCTATGAAAAGTACAATTGGTATTAGATTAAGTAAAGAAGCTGAACTAAAAGGAACTGATGTTGTGGAAACAGGAGTAATTGGTTACGCAATAAGAGATTAAAGAATATTTCCTCTAGTTAGTAAATATGAAAGGGCCCTTTTTTAAAAGGGCCTTTTTCTTTTTAAATTATAAATTATTTAACACTCTTCTTAATCCAGCTTAAGAAATCTTTGTTACCATTTGTTATTTTAGAAAAAATAACACAAGGAGTATCGTAAGAGTGATTTTTTTTTACTTCACTAATAATTTTTGACTCATTTTTTTTTAATGTTTTTCCCATTATTATAATTTCATTAGAATTTTGAATTTTATTTTTCCACAAAAAATATGAGTCAGTATTTTTGTAGATATTTACACAGGCTACTAATTTTTTTTTTAATAAGGATTTCATTATTGTTTTTGCCTCAAAAAGGTTTTTAGATGTGATATAGAAAAAACTAGTCATTTTTAAGAGAATTTGAATCCCATAATGACTTGTAATCTACAAATGGAGACAAACCATAAGAAGAATTAACATTAGTAAAGTGAACAGATAAAGATTGTATTGGTGATATACAGAATTCTTTTTTATAAATTTCATTTATTTTTTTCTCAAATGGTTCATGTCTATCCTTACAAGTTTCCTCAAAATTACTCCAATATTGTTCAATTAATTTTTTAGAAGTTAAAAAGGTACACAGAGATTTATCAACTATTCGCCAGTGTCTTTTATTTCCAATTAAAATATTAGTCTTTTGATTGTTCATATAAAGGTAAGGATAATCTGAAGGACAAATAAATAAATCTCTTTTTAATTGAGATGATATTCTCTCATAAGTATTTATCATTTCTTCAATTAAAGTTTCAAAATGAAGATAATCATCTTCAACGAAAAAAATTAAATCATCACTTTTCTCTTTTGCCAATTTAAAACATTTAAACAAGCTCGATAAATTTGAAAAAGTTTGTTCAGTTTTTTGCTCCTTAATAAAACTTTTAAAATCATTATTTTCATGGATTATTAATTCATAATCAACTTTATTCTTATCAACTAAATCACTAATTTCTTTTATATCTTTTTTATCCGAACCATTATCAAGGATAAAAAGTTTAATATTTAAACTTTCATTTTTTTTAAAATAATTAATAGCTCTGATTAAAGAATTTAATGATCTTAACGTATATTCTATTTTATTTTTTTCAAATATCCTTTTTTTGTTTTGATCCCATATATCTATATTTGTATTACATCTAAATATAATCATTAATGAACTAACTTTTCTTGAGAGCTCTACTTCGCCCAAGGGAAAAACAATTGATTTATTTAAATTTGTTAAATTTTCGTTAATTTCTTTATTTAATGTAGGAGAGTAAAATTCATTTTGATCAATTAATTCAAATCCCATTAATTTTGAAATTCTAATAAATGCTTTTTTAAAGATGTTTTTTTTCATTATTTTTGGTAATAATATTATTATATTATAATGAGTATTAAATCATCACAAGAACTTGTGGAAGAAGCTTTAAAAGAAATTAAAACGATTTCTCCAAAAGAGGCACTAGAGCTCAAAAAACAAAATAAATCTAATTTAATTGATATTAGGGATATTAGAGAACTAGAAAAAGAAGGCAGAGTTGAAGATTCTATACATATCCCTAGAGGGATGTTAGAGTTTTGGTTAGATCCCAGCAGTTCTTACTTCAAGGATGGAAAAGTAGATTTAAACAAAGAAATAGTTTTATTTTGTGCGCGCGGATTTAGATCTGCTTTGGCTACTAAATCTCTAAAGCAGATGGGGTTTAAAAAAATTAGTCATATAGATGAAGGTTTTGCAGGTATGAAAAAAAGTGGATTTAAGATAGTTTAAATTTTATTTTATTCATAAAGAGAGAGTCTTTTTGCATAGAAAATTCTTATCATCCAATAGACAAAGATTCCAATTGGACCAATAAAATAAGTGACGATTAGTGGAAAAAAAACTAATATTTTATTTACACCAAATTTTTGTGCATCAGTTGCTATCCAGGTACCACAAAATAAATTTATTGCTAAAAAATGTGACCAAAACATAATTAAAAAACCATCGTCAGAAAATAAAGATTTTAAATCAGCCAAACCTAGATAAAGATTAAAATTATTCAAAAAATTGTAATCTGCCAAAAAATAAAAATAAATAAGATAAATATAGATCAATGATAAAAGGAAAAAAGGAAAAATAGATTTTACGAGATATTTACAAATAATAGAACTCGGAAAAAAAATCAGTGAAATCCAAAACGGCAAAACGGCTGTGTTTAACCATAAATAAATCATTTTAATTGTAAAAAAATTGGTTATTTGTTCAATCATTAGTGTTTATAATATAATAAATTTTGAGATGATTCCTATAAAAAATAAAAAAAAAAACTTAGAAAACACTGTTGAGGAGATGCGGGACTTTTCTCTTAAATATATAGAGAAATATGCACCATCCAAACAACAATTAAAAATTTATCTGTTAAAAAAATATCTTAAATTATCAACACCCAATGTTAGAAAAGGTGATATTCAGAACTTAATAGACATTGTTTTATCAGATTTAGAAAATCTAAAATTTATAGATGATAAATTTTATTCTGAAAACAAAGCAAAAAATCTGGTTAAAAAGGGAAGCTCAATAAATAAAATTAGGTATTATTTAATTTCAAAAGGCATAAATAGCAAATATGTAAAAGATGCCGTGAATAAAATCAAAGATAATGAGACTGATATAGACTTTTTTTCAGCTATAAAGATTTGTAAGAAAAGAAGAATTGGACCTTCGAGACCAGAAGATAACAGATCGCTTTTTTATAAAAAAGACATGGGTGTTCTTGCTAGAAATGGTTTTGATTTTGCGACATCAAAGAGGGTGTTAGATTTAACAAAAGATGAATATATTAAAATTATCAATCTTCTTTAATTTTTTTTTTATTTTTTTCCTCTAAATAATAATTTATTTTGTTCTTTATATAATTTTTAACAAAAACAAATACGATTAATCCAAATATAGAAACTGAAACGATAATTATCAAAATAGTTTTAATTTGATCTGTCATGAATTAATTTAAAACCTTTTAAAATTATTCCAGGATTTTTAAAATCTTTCTTTCCATAAAAAATTTCTTTACCCTCAGTATCATTAATAGAACCACCGGCATGTTCAAGTATAGCATGACCTGCGGCTATATCCCATTCACACGCTCTCGGTTCTGCAACATAAAGATCATATTCACCAGCTGCTATAACGCAAAATTTTAGTGAACTTTTCATCTTAACAAACTTTTGAATTTTATATCTTTTATGTATATTCAATATTTCAGGTTTTAAATTCTTCGAATAACTTACAGCTACAAGATCCTCTCTATTAGAGTGTTTTCCTGCTAAAAGTTTAGATGTTTTTTGTTCATTAATTTCAAAACTATTTCCGGCACCGTAAGAGTAAAACAGTCTTTTTTTATCTGGAGCATTGATTATACCTATAGCTGGTTTATTGTTCAAAATTAAAGCAGCGTTTAAAGTAAATTCATCTTTGTTATTTATATAATCGTATGTTCCATCAATAGGATCTATTAACCAAAAATTTTTTAAATTTTCTTTGTTTTTATTTAATGATAATTCTTCTGATATTATTGGTAAGTTTGGAGTAATTTTTGTTATTCGGTTTGTAATAAGTTTGTTTACCTCAAGATCACCATTTGTTACAGGTGTATTATCCTCTTTAATTTTTTTCTTTAATCCCTTTTCTCTTAAATCTAATGACAATTTTCCTGCACTCTCAAAAGTGCCAATTAATGCTTCAGTTATTTTTTTTCTTTCTTCAATATTCATTTTAATCAATTTTTTCTAATTTTATGTTTTTTGAATTAATTACTTTTTTACCTACATTTTCAAAATTTACTGTAATTTTTTCTCTAATAATTGATTGAACTTGACCTATTCCCCAGCCTTTATTTGAAGGATTAACAACTTTGTCACCTGGTTCAAAATCTAAAATCATTTAATTTTATTTATATTAGAAATAAGTATAATTTCCATAAATATGACAAATAATTTTAATTCGCTCGGAATTAACAAAAAGCCAAAAGATACTACAGTAGTGGTAGCAATGTCAGGAGGAGTAGACTCCTCTACTGTCGCAGGAATTATGAAAAAGGAAGGTTATAAAGTTATTGGCATTACTCTAAAACTTTATGATAGCAATAAAGAAGTAGCAGAGTCAAAACAATGTTGTTCTGGACAAGATATCATGGATGCAAAAAGGGTTGCACATAAATTAGATATTAATCACAAAATTCTTTATTATCAAAACAAGTTTAAGACAGGAGTTATAGATAATTTTGTAGAAAGCTACTTAAAAGGAGAAACACCAATTCCTTGCATTCAATGCAACAAAACAGTTAAGTTTAATGATTTACTTGATGAAGCTAAAAATTTAAGTGCTGATGCTTTAGTTACTGGTCACTATGTTAAAAGCATAACAAGAAATAATAATACAGAAATGTATAGAGCAATAGACAAAAATAGAGATCAAAGTTATTTTCTTTTTAATACCACTAGAGAACAACTAAATTTTTTAAGATTTCCATTAGGAAGTATGCTCAAAGAAGATACTCGAGATATAGCAAAAAAATTAAAACTTAATGTTGCAGACAAGCCAGATAGCCAAGATATATGCTTTGTACCAAATGGAGACTATGTCTCAGTAATCGAAAAATTAAGACCTGAAGCTTTTAAAAAAGGAAATATAAAAGATAAAAATGGTAAGGTTTTGGGCGTACATGATGGTATTGTAAATTTTACAATAGGTCAAAGAAAAGGAATTAAGATTTCAGCAGAACATCCTTTATATGTTGTAGATATAAAGCCTGAAAAAAACGAAATAACGATAGGCCCTAAGGAAGATTTAATAAAAAAAGAAATAAATTTAAAAGATTTAAATTTACTTGCGGATAAAAAAGTTTTTGAAAGTGAAATTTTTGTTAAAGTAAGATCTACAGGTAAACTATTAAGATCGAAACTTTTCTTAAATGAAAAAAATTCAAAAATTAAACTTCTAGATAACGAATATGGTATTTCACCAGGTCAAGCTTGTGTATTTTATGAGAAAAATGAAAATGGTGAAAGAGTTCTAGGTGGTGGTTGGATTTCTAAGTAATCTATTATTTGTTATTTTTTTTCCACATTAGAAAAGTTAAAAAGTAAAAAAATATAACAGCAAGGAAGTAATCCCATTCTAAAGCATGTTTTAAAAATTTATTTCCAGGCATAGTTACCAAAGGTATACTGATTATTGCAACTAAAATTAATAAACTTACTAAAATCGCTTTTATCTTTAAAATTTTCAAATTTATTAATTTTGATAGTTTTTCCTTTATAGAATAAAGTGATAACACCAAGTAAGTTTGAGCAACTACTTCAAATACAATAAAAGATAGCATTATCACTCGTCTAAATAACTTATAAATTTCAAAATCAAATTTTATACCAAGAAAAATTGAGTGAAGTGTAAGACATACTGCAGATCCTATACCAAAAAAAACTATCTTTTTTAAATATTTATGATTTTTTTCGTAAGTGGATATGATTTCTTTATTTAATAGCCAGTATCTTATTAATAAATATGAAGTTAAAAACATTGCAGGTTTAAAAATTAAATAAGTTGGAAAAACTCTCGCAGTTCTACTTATTGATGCCCCACCATCTATGTAGGGAATTGTATTTAAAATTAAGTCTTCTTTATTTGGGAATAATCCTGGGAATTGCGTTATTAATATTAAACACGTATTAACCGCAACAAAAGGAACTATAAAGATCCAAATGCTTATGGATTTTACTTTATTAATATCCTTCATTGAAGATTTAAGTTATTTTTTCTTATTTTTCTTTCTTGCTCTTCTTTTTTTAGAGCCCATTTTTCTTCTACCTCTATGCTTCTTTGGATATCCCATAATTACCTCATTTTATAATTTTATTGACTTATTTGTGGGATATAGCATTGTCCTAAATACTTATCAATTTTATTATGAAAGAATCTTTTAAAACTTTTTTAAAACATACAGCAAAAGACTTTCATAATAAATCTGTTAACCCTCCGGTAGTTAGAGCCTCAACAATATTATTTAAATCTATACAAGATCTTAGAAAAACTCAGAAATTATACGAAAAAGATCCGACAGGTGGTTATTTTGAATATGGTAGACTCGGCACTTCAACTACACATACACTTTCAAAAATCCTATCTAAATTAGAACAATCCTACCACGTTTTTTTAACACAAACTGGATTTGGAGCAGTATTTTTGTCCATTTTTAGTATTGTCCGACCTGGTGATGAAATCTTAGTTGCGGACCCTGTTTATACGCCAACTAGAATATTAACTGATGAATATTTGAAAGAATTCAAAATTAAATCAATTTTTTATGATCCAAAAAATCTTAAAACATTAGAAAAGTCAATTTCAAAAAAAACAAAACTAATTTTTGTTGAAAATCCTGGAAGCAATACATTTGAATTTCAAGATTTGTCTAAAATCATCTCAATCGCTAAAAAAAATAAAATATTTACAGCAATAGATAATACCTGGGCTACACCGTATTTTTTTAAACCAATTAAAATGGGTTTTGATATGGCAATAGTATCAGCTACAAAATATTATTCAGGACATTCTGATGTTATGGGTGGAACACTAGCAGTTAATCGAAAAGTATTTAAACATATTCAAAAAGCAGAAAAAGTTACTGGAATAAGGCTAGGACCAGACGATGCATATCTTATTACCAGAGGAATCAGAACTTTAGATGTTAGATTAGACAAACACCAAGAAAATGCAAAAAAAATTGCGTCATTTCTTGGAAAAAACAAAAAGATTAAAGTTCTATATCCATATAAGAAAGGGTCAATAAATTATAGGTTGTGGAAAAAATACTACTCGGGTGCCTCTGGACTGATGGGACTTAAAATAAAAACTAAAAGTAAAAAATCAGTAATTAAATTTTTAAATTCTCTTAATTTTTTTGGCTATGGTTACAGCTGGGGAGGATTTGAAAGTTTAGCACTTCATCAAGATATAAGAGAACAAGGAGCACGAAAGTTTTTAAGTTTAAATAAAGATGAACATTTAGTTAGGTTACACATTGGTCTAGAGGATCCAAAAGATTTAATTAATGATTTAAGAAATTCAATTAAACATTTAAAATGACAACCGAAAAATTTATTAAAAATAATTTAGCTCTCACAACCCTCATAGCTGCATCTCTAGTAGTTCTTATATCGCTGGGTATTAGACAGGTTTTTGGTATGTTCTTTATAGATTTTAATAGAGACTTAGGTATCACAAACACAGAGTTTGGTTTAGCTATAGGTATTCAAATGTTAGGCTGGGGATTATCTGGTCCTATTTTTGGTGCTATAGCCGACAAATATGGAGGTCATAAAGCAATAAGCCTAGCTTTTATTTTTTATATAGTTGGAGTTTATCTTTTATATGCAGGACCAAACACCGGTATTTATTTTCAAATTAGTCTAGGAGTTTTAATTGGAATAGGATGCGGTGGTACAGCAATTAGCATTCCAATGTCTATTGTAGGAAAGCATTTTCCTTTATCCAACAGAACTATTGCAATGAGTATAGTGACGTCAGTGGGATCATTTGGATATTTTTTATCTCCGTTATTTACTGACTATTCTTTGCGAAGTGAAGGTTGGACGGATACATTATATGTCTTTATAATCTTTTTATTTATCGGACTTATAGTTGCTTTTTTTGTTAGATCCCCCATATCAGAAAATGAAATAGAAAAAAAAAATGATCAAAATACATTGAGTGCTTTAAAAGAAGCATTTCAAACAAAAAGTTATAATCTTTTAATTTCAGGTTTTTTTGTATGTGGTTTTCATATAACTTTAGTTGGAACCCACGTACCAAAGTATGTAGTTGATAGAGGTTTAGAGGATTGGACTGCGGCAATGATTCTATCATTAGTAGGTTTTTTTAATATAATAGGATCACTGCTTAGTGGTTATCTTTCTACAAAAATAAGTAAAAAATATATTTTAAGTACAATATATTTATTAAGAGGCGTCTCTATTTGTTTATTCATTTTTTCACCACCAAGCACGATAAGCTCAATAATATTTGGTGCCTCTTTCGGATTTTTATGGCTTTCGACTGTACCTGCAACTAGCGGGATAGTAGCTCACATGTTTGGAACAAAATATTTAGGTCTCCTATATGGTTTAGTCTTTCTAAGCCATCAGTTTGGATCATTTTTTGGTGCTTATCTTGGTGGTTTATTCTATGATTTATATGGATCTTATGACTATGCGTGGTATTTGGCAATTGCATTATCTATATTTGCGGGTCTAATACACTTACCAATAAAAGAGCAACCAGTTGAAAGATTACAAAAAGCATAAGCTTAAATTTAACACTTATTTAGAAAAACTTTATCAATCAGATAAAGCTATCATTATTTATAAAGTTGAAAACGGATATAATATTTATACAGATTTTTCGAAAAAAATTAAATTATCAATCAATAATGCTAATCAATTTTTTAACCTCATTAAGAAAAAGAAATATAAAAACGAAACTGATTTATTTATTGGTTTTTTTGGCTACGAAATATTATGTAATTTACAAAACATTAAAATTAAAAAACAAAAACGACTTAATTTTTATAAAGGTATTTTTTATAAACCTGAGACCATAATAAAGATTAGAGATAAAATAAAAATTTTTTCAACCGTTAAAAACCACAAATTTAACAATCTATTTTCACAAACTAAAATTTTAAGTCCATTTAAATTAAATATAAACTATAAGAAATACAAAAAAATTTTTGAACTATTCTCGAAAAAAATTAAGAAAGGAGAAACTTACCAAATAAAAATTTGCACAAAATACAAAAATAGATCAAAAATAAATCCAATTAATTTTTTTTGGAAGCTTATGAAAGTAAATTCTTCCCCAGAGTCTTTTATGATTAGAGACAAAGACTATTCTATAGTGAGCTGTTCTCCAGAAACATTAATTAACAAAAAAGGAAAAAAAATTGTTACAAAACCTATTGCGGGCACTTTAAGAAAAACGAAAAACCTAAATAAAAGAAAAGCACATATTTTTTTCAAAAACAATGGCAAGGAAACTAAAGAACATAATATGATTGTTGATATGGAAAGAAATGATTTATCAAAAATTTGTAATCCAGGAACTGTAAAAGTTTATAAGCAAAAATATGTTGAAGAATATAAGCATTTGTTTCACTATGTTAGTTCTATACAAGGTCTAATAAAAAAAGATGTTTCCTTAATTGATATTATTAAATCTATGATGCCTGGCGGTTCAGTAATTGGGTGTCCTAAAATAAGAACCTTAGAACTTTTAAACAATCAAGAAAAAGAAGACAGAAATATTTTTACAGGTAGTTTCGGTTATATAAAGTTTAATGAAGATATGAGGTTTAATATAATTATAAGATCAATATTAAATTTTAAAAATATATCTGAGATTTCTGCAGCATCAGGTGTCATTTTAGACAGTTCTCCAAAAAAGGAATTTAATGAAAACTTTATTAAAGCAAAATCATTACTGGAGTTATTTAAATGATTTATATAATTGATCATCAAGACTCTTTTACCTGGAATGTAGTTCATCAATTTTTAAAATTTGATGAAGTTTATTGTACAAACTATTTTGACATAAACTTACCAATTTTAAAAAAATCAAAAGTAATCGTTTTTTCACCAGGACCTGGATCTCCACGTGATTACCTTATATCTTCTCAAATATATAAAAAGTTTAAAGGAGAAAAAAAAATTATTGGAATTTGTTTAGGTTATCAGTTAATTCTTTATAATGAGGGAGGAAAAATAGTACAACAAAAAAAAATATATCACGGGTATCAATCAGAGGTAAAAATAAATAAAAGCAGTAAATTATTTATGAAAAATAAAAAATTTAAAGTAGGCAGATATCATTCATTAAAACTTTTAGAACCTTTTAAATCTAAAGATATTAAAATTACAATTAGATGTTCAAGGACCAATGTAGCAATGGGTTTTGAAGATAACCACAATAAAATTTATGGATTTCAATTTCATCCAGATTCATACTTAACAGAAAATGGCGACTTTTTTATTAAAAAAATCTTATCGACTTGATAATCTTTTGGAAGTTAAGTTTAACGACCTGTGGGACTCTAAAGGTGTTTTTACAACTATGAGACTTGTGGGCAAACCACCAAAAATAATTTTATTTAGAGATCATATAAAAAATCTTATTAAATCGACTAAAAGATATAAGATTAAAGAAAAGAATCTAAAAAACATAATAATTAAATTTTTAAATAAAATATTAAGTAATGGTTTAAAATATGATCATTTATTAAGACTTGCAATCAATAAAAATTTAATTTCAATTTCAATTAGAAAAAGACTAATTCCTCAAAAAAATTTTAAATTAAAAATCATGGAATATAAAAGATTTGATCCGAAGTATAAAAATTTATACTACAAAAAAATTATTAAAGTCCTAAATACTTTGGATGCAAAAAAATTTGACATAGCGCTTACTTATAAAAATAAACTTTTAGAAACTGGAACATCGAATATAATATGTGTAAAGAAGAATGTTTTTTATTCTCCCAAAAACAATTGTTATATCGGCAATACTATAAAATTTTTAAAAAGAAAAATTAAAATAAATTTTCAAGATATCTCATTAAAAAGAATCAATTCATTTGATGAAATACTTTTGATTGGATCTGGAAAAGCAGTAACATCTGTTTCATCAATTGAAAAATTAAATTGGTATAGAAAAAGCTTGTCAGGGTACAATAAAGTAAATAAAATTCATAATGGGCTATTAAATAAATATATATAATGGGTCTTAATGGTTGTTGATCTATTATTTTAAGTATACTAGAACTTATAGAAATTTTATAAAATTTTATGATTACAACTAACCCTTTTTCAATTTTAACCGAAACTGTCCCAGTGATTGCCCTTCAATCTTTTGTTATTTTAATGATTGCACTAGTAATCCTTGGCACAGTTTTAGATATGATACATAAGAAAAACGTAAAATATTTTTTTCAGAATGCAAAAAAAGCAAAAGAATCTGCGACTATAGAATTAGGTTCTGGGGAAAGGATGACAATAATAGCAAAAACAATAGTACATGACATTGGAACTACTTCTGAGTTAGGACTGGGAAAGAGAAGAGTTGCACATGTTCTGGGCATGTATGGTACGATTCTTTTTTGGATTGGATCTGGAGCAATGATATTTTTTTATCCATCTGAAAACAGTACCCCAATAGCTTGGCCTTTAATATGGCATATTGGAGCAATCATGACTTGTTTAGGTGGTTATTGGTTTTGGTTTTTTTTAAGAGTAGATGTTGCTGCTGAAGCAAACTCAGTATTTAGGATAATTCAGGCTGATTTATTCGTATTAGCTTTGCTAGCATCTTCATCCTTTGGTTTAGCTTGGTCTTATTTACAATTTAATAACTTTAAAGGATGGGACACTTTGTTTCTAGTTCTGTTTGCAGTTTCTAATATAGTTTTATTTGGAGGAGTATATTGGTCAAAATTTGCACATATGTTTTATAAACCCGGAGCAGCAATTCAAAAAAATTTAGCAGAGGCAGACGGATCTAGGGATAATTTACCACCACCTGCAGAAGCACCTGAAAAGTTTGGATTAGGTATAAAAAGAGAAGAGCCAAAACATTATTAATATGATATCAACTGAGGAGAAAATTTAAACTATGTCTACTTTTGTATATATGACAAGATGCGATGGATGCGGACACTGCGTTGATATATGTCCTTCAGATATAATGCATATAGATGAGACGATAAGAAGAGCAAAAAATATTGAACCGAATTTTTGTTGGGAGTGCTACTCTTGTGTAAAAGCATGTCCAAACCATGCTATTGATGTTAGAGGTTATGCTGACTTTGCTCCAATGGGTCATAGCGTGAGAGTTAGAAGAGAAGAAGAAAAAGGAACTATTTCATGGCGTATTAAATTTAGAAATGGTACAGAAAAAAATTTTATTTCACCTATTACGACAAAACCGTGGGGGAAATTTATTCCTAAATTAAGTGAAGCTGATACGCCAAATCAAGGTGAAATTAATTCTCAAACTCTTTATAATGAACCAAAAGGGTTGAATACAAAAAAAGAATTACCTACTCTAGACAAAAAATCATTTAAAAAAGGTGTTTATTATTAATGCCAAAAAATAAAACTATTTTTGAAGACTGTGATGTTCTAGTCGTTGGTGGAGGAATGGCTGGAACTGGTGCAACATTTGAAGCTAGACATTGGGGAAGAGATTTAAAAATTATTTGTGTTGAGAAGGCAAACATAGATAGAAGTGGAGCTGTTGCACAGGGTTTATATGCAATTAATTGTTATATGGGTATGCAATGGGATGAAAATCAACCAGAAGATCATGTGAGATATGCAAGAAATGATTTAATGGGTCTTGTAAGAGAAGACCTAGGTTATGATATGGCACGCCACGTAGACTCGACTGTTCATATGTTTGATGAATGGGGTTTGCCAATGATGAAAGACAAAAAAACTGGAAGATATCAAAGAGAAGGTAAGTGGCAAATAATGATCCATGGCGAAAGTTATAAACCAATAGTTGCTGAAGCAGCAAAAAAATCAGCTGATAAAATCTACAACAGAATAATGATAACCCATCTCCTTAAAGATGAGAAAAAAGAAAATAGAATAGCTGGAGCAGTAGGTTTTAATATGAGAACTGGGGATTACCACGTTTTTAAAGCTAAAACAGTTATAGTTGCAGCTGGAGGCGCATCACACATATTCAAACCTAGAGCAGTTGGCGAAGGAATGGGTAGAACTTGGTATGCACCATGGAGCAATGGTTCAGCATATGCATTGCCAATTTCAGTCGGTGCAAAAATGACTCAAATGGAAAATAGAATTGTTTTATGTAGATTTAAAGATGGATATGGGCCAGTTGGTGCTTATTTTTTACATTTAAAAACTTATACTCAAAATGCCAATGGTGAAAATTATGAAAAAAAATGGTACGAAGCTACAAAAAAACTTGTTGGGGAATATATAGATCATCATCCAGTCCCAACATGTTTAAGAAATCACGCTTTTATTCAAGAAGTAGCTTCAGGCGGTGGACCAATACATATGGTTACAAAAGAAGCTTTTCAAGATCCACATTTAGAAACAGTTGGATGGGAAAATTTTTTGGGAATGACAGTTGGGCAAGCTGTAGTATGGGCTTCACAAAATATTGATCCAAAATATACAAATCCAGAACTTACAACTTCCGAACCATATGTAATGGGATCTCACGCGACTTGTTCTGGTGCATGGGTAAGTGGTCCAGAAGATATAGCACCAGACGATTATTTTTGGGGATACAATAGAATGACATCAATCGAAGGATTATTTGGAGCTGGAGATACCGTAGGCGGAAGTGCGCATAAATTTTCCTCTGGTTCTTTTACAGAAGGCAGACTTGCAGCAAAAGCAGCTGTTAAATATATTCAAGACAAAAAAGCTAATGGTATCGATGTTACAGAAAAACAATACGAAAGATTAAAAGAAATTATTTATAAACCATTAGAAAATTATACTGTAAATAGAAACGAAATTACTGGTGGAACAGTATCTCCAAGCTATATCTCACCAATACAAGGTCTTCAAAGACTTCAAAAGATTATGGATGAATATTGTGGAGGTATTACAAATAATTATATGACAAATGATAATCTTTTAAAAAGAGGTTTAGAGCTTTTAGATTGGCTTCAAGAAGATTTAGAAAAAGTTGCAGCAGAAGATTATCATCAGTTAATGAGAGCTTGGGAATTAAAACATAGAACTCTTACCTCACAATGTGTTACAGAACATACTTTATTTAGAGAAGAGACACGTTGGCCCGGATATTATTATCGTGGCGACCATATGAAACTTGATGACGAAAATTGGCACTGTTTAACAGTATCAACAAGAGACCCAGATACTGGTAAATTTTCTTTGGAAAAGAAACCAGTTTATCACATTGTAAATGATAAAGAAAAAAAGAAGGCTTCTTAAATTTTTATTATTAAATAGTTTTTAATGTCTATCCTTAACAAATCTGATGAAGAGATAATTCAAATTGCTAATCCTATATGGGCGAATTTAGTAAGATCTTCAAATATTCAGGATTATGGAAGCTTTACAAAAGATCTATCTTCTCAAATGCTTTATGGAGCTAATGAAGTTGAACTTGGCAAGCAATGGGCAAACAATGAACTAATTTCTTCACTTACCGAAGGTTGCAAAGCAATCGGTTGTTTAAGACGTGGTTTATACGTAACTGTTATATTTAAACAAACAAGCACCAAGATTCCAGGAGATTTTTTGGGTAGACTAGTACTTGGTGAAGAAGGGAAAGAAATAAAAGTTTTTGGAGCAACTATATTTTAGCCAACCTGTTGACTTTAATATGGTTGAGGAATAATTAAAACAAATGGAATATTTTCTTCCGATTGCAGAAGTCACTGTTAACCTCCCACTAATTTTTTTTTTAAGTCTTGGTGTAGGTATTTTGTCAGGACTTTTTGGTGTTGGTGGAGGTTTTTTAATGACTCCATTTCTTATTTTTTTAGGTATACCACCCTCATATGCAGTTCCAAATGAGGCAAATAATATTTTAGGAACTTCAGTTTCAGGATCTACAACTCATTATCTTAAAGGAACTTTAGATTATAAAATGGGCCTGATGATTGTAGTTGGAGGTACGGCTGGTACTTTACTCGGAATTTTAACTTTTACATATTTTAAAGATATAGGAAAAATCAACATTTTAATTTCATTGGCCTATATGTATATACTGGCAATTATTGGAACCATGATGTTGGTTCAAGGTGTAACTGAAATAGAGAGGGCAAGAAAAAAAATAGTTATAAAAAAAAAATTGCACGATCACTACTGGATACACGGTTTACCATTAAGGATGAGGTTTAAAAAATCAAGACTTTATGAAAGTGCTTTAACACCAATATTAATTGGCTTAATAGTTGGTTTTATTGCTGCGATTATGGGTGTTGGAGGTGCTTTTATTTTAGTTCCAGCAATGATCTATATAATCGGAATGCCTACAAAATTGGTTCCTGGCACATCTTTATTTGTTACAATATTTATAAGTGCGATAGTTACTATTCTTCATGCTTTTAATTATGGTTCTATTGATTTAATTTTAGTCACTGTTTTAATTTTTGGTTCTATACTTGGTGTTCAAGTAGGCCAAAAGTTGGAGAAAAAGTGGACAGTTCTCAATTTAAAACTATTTTAGCAGTTTTATTATTATTAGTAGGTGTAGCTATAGCTTATGATACATTTTTTGCAGAAGAAACAACTAAAATATTAACTAATGATGGAGCAAAATCTTTTGGACCAGTTTCGCAATTTGTGAGAGACCTATCAAAAAATGTTCCTATTTTATACGGAATGTTTTCTATTGTTTTAGCTTTGGTCTTAGGAGTTGGTGCTGCTATTTTAAGAAAGATACTTTCAAATTTAAGAAAAAAATTTATACCTTCACCACCAGCATCTCAAAAATAATTAAATTCTAGGCACTTCTATAAAGTTTAGTCATTACAAATTCTTTATGACCAAGCGCTTCAGCACACGTTAATCTTCCGTTAGCAACTTTAATTGTTGCTTTGATTAATTTATCACCTGCTTCATCAATGTTCATTTGACGTGAAAGTATTTTTGAAACATCCAAATCAATATGCTCGCTCATAGTTTTAGCTGTCAAAGGGTTTGCAGTTAATTTGATTACAGGCTCAATCGGGTTGCCAATAATATTTCCTTGGCCTGTTGGAAATAAATGAATATTGAATCCTCCAGCGGCTTGTAAAGTTACACACTCTGCGGCGGCAGACGACGTATCCATAAAATATAAACCCTTTCCTTTAGTTGGTTCTTCTGCTGGTTCTAATACATCAATAAATTTTCTAGTGCCAATTTTTTGAAAATTCCCGAATGCTTTTTCCTCAATTGTTGTCAATCCGCCAGCAATATTACCAGCCGTAGGCTGACTCTCAGAAAGATCATTAGTAGCTTCCTTGAGTATAAAGTTGTTATATTCATTCCAAGTCTTCATAAATTTTTCTTCTGCCTCTTTTGTCTTACCTCTCTTAGCACAAACTTTTTCTGCTCCAGTCAACTCTGAAGTTTCACCAAAGCAAAGATGGACACCCAGTGGTTCTAACTTATCCATAAGATTTCCCACTGTTGGATTAGAAGCTAATCCAGATGTGGTATCCGATTCTCCACATTTAACCGATATCCAAAGATCACTTATAGGACATATTTCTCTCTGCTTTTCGGATGCCCACATTGAAAATTCTTGTGCTTTTTTTGAAACTTTAGCTATAGTATTGATATCCCCTACACCCTCTATACTAAACCCTTCAACTGGTTTTCCAGTTTTCGCAATTTCATCTACTATTCTTTTAGTCCACTTTGGTTCAATTCCAATTACTATTACTGCTGCTACATTAGGATTTTTACCAGTACCTATCATTGTTCTAAAATGTAGTTCTAGGTCAGCACCGAACTGTAATCTTCCATAGGAATGTGGAAGTGCTATAGTTCCCTTAATGTTGTTAGCAACTGCCTCAGCACAGGCATTTGAAATATCATCTACAGGTAAAATAATTACGTGATTTCGTGTTCCTGCTCTTCCATTCTCTCTTTTATATCCTAGAAAACTTTTTGGAATTTCCATAAACTTTTACCATTTTTTAGTTTTTACATTATGAACATGAACATGTTCACCCTTTTTGATTGCCTTAACCACCTTGCCAATATCATGACCATATTTAATTATAGTATCACCTTCTTTTAAATCAGTCATAGCTATTTTATGACCTAGGGGTATTTCATTTTTAGATTGAATCATTACCGAATCGTCATTTTCCATAATCCAACAATTACAATCTTGATTTTGGTTAGTCTTCTCTACAACAACGACTCCTACGTTGTCCTTTTTATCATGAATAATAATATCAGTATTTGCCATTGTGACGATTTCTTGTTTGAATTTTTTATAATGTTATATATTAATCCCAATTAATTAAATATTATTTTTTTAGGATATTAAATTATGACTAAAATGACAACAGAAGAGGCTTTCATAAAAGTACTCCAAAGGCATGGAATTGAACATTCTTTTGGAATTATTGGTTCTGCTTTTATGCCTATTTCAGATTTATTTCCAAAGGCAGGAATTACCTTTTGGGATGTAGCTCATGAAACTAATGGTGGATTGATTGCGGATGGATATACAAGATCGACAGGTAAAATTTCAATGGTAATTGCTCAGAACGGTCCAGGTATTACAGGTCTTGTAACTCCAATTAAAACTGCTTACTGGAATCATACACCTTTATTGTTAGTAACACCTCAAGCGGCAAACAAAACAATGGGCCAAGGAGGATTCCAAGAAGTAGAACAAATGAATTTATTTAAAGATATGGTTTGTTATCAAGAAGAGGTAAGAGATCCATCTAGAATGGCTGAAGTTTTGAATAGGGTAATTGAAAAAGCTATTAGAGGTTCGGCTCCCGCGCAGATCAATATACCAAGAGATTATTGGACACAAGTAATTGATATTGAAATACCCCCAATTGTAAGATTTGAGAAACAAGGTGGCGGTAAAGAAGCTATAGAAAAAGCTGCGAAGATCTTATCTGAATCTAAGTTTCCAGTAATTCTTTCTGGAGCTGGCGTTGTAATAGGAGATGCAATTAATGAATGTAAAAATTTAGCAGAAAAACTAGATGCTCCTGTTTGTAATGGTTATCAACATAATGATAGTTTTCCTGGCAGTCATCCTCTCGCAGTCGGTCCACTTGGTTACAATGGTTCAAAAGCTGCTATGCAATTAATATCCAAAGCAGATGTAGTCCTTGCTTTAGGAACAAGGTTAAATCCTTTTTCAACATTACCAGGTTATGGAATAGATTATTGGCCAAAGAACGCAAATATAATTCAAGTTGATATCAATCCTGATAGAATTGGGTTAACTAAAAAAGTAACAGTAGGAATAGCTGGTGACGCAAAACAAGTTGCAAAACAAATTTTAGATAAACTTTCATCTAAAGCTGGTGACAAAGGGAGAGAAGAGAGAAAAAATTTAATACACCAAACTAAATCTTCTTGGCTTCAAACGCTGACAAGTCTTGATCATGAAGATGATGACCCAGGTACAGTTTGGAATAAAGAAGCTAGAGAAAGAGACAAAGATAGAATGTCACCAAGACAAGCATGGAGGGCAATACAAGCTGCTTTACCTGAAGATGTTATTGTATCTAGTGATATTGGAAATAATTGTGCGATTGGTAATGCTTACCCAACTTTTGAAAAAGGAAGAAAATATTTAGCTCCAGGATTATTTGGTCCTTGTGGATACGGTTTTCCATCTATATTAGGTGCAAAGATT
>MDTB01215794.1_pt1 | contig 23203 bp, 22 predicted proteins | sample 811161 | NCBI WGS metagenome assembly MDTB01 (sample SAMN05326650, study PRJNA326480) | marine metagenome | isolation source: seawater | place: Mediterranean Sea | collected 2009
AAATTAGACAAAAGGTTAAATGAGATAAAAAATCAAAAAACTAAAATGTTGTTACAAATCCATGATGAATTGATTTTTGAAACACCTAAATTAGAGGTAAATAGAATCAGTAAGATAATAACTGAGGAAATGTCAAGTGTAGCGGTTAGTGACCAGCATTCTTTTTCTATACCTTTAACTGTAGATTTGAATAGTGGGGATAACTGGGGCACACTTCACTAATTTTAATTTGATTGCCCAAATTAGAACAATTTAGTATTTTTATAGTTAAGGTATGCACAAACAAACAATTGCACTCATAGATGATGATAGAAATATTTTAACAAGCTTAAGTATAGCTTTAGAAAAAGAGGGTTTCAATGTTCAAACCTATATTGATGGTGAAAGTGCTTTAATAGGTCTCACAAGGACACCACCGGATTTAGCAATTATTGATATTAAAATGCCAAAAATGGATGGAGAAGAATTATTAAAAAAATTAAGAAAAAAAACTTCTTTACCAGTAATTTTTTTAACCTCTAAAGATGATGAAATTGATGAATTACTAGGTTTAAAACTAGGGGCCGATGATTATGTCAAAAAGTCAGGGGGTTTTTCGATCAAAGTACTGATAGAAAGAATAAGAGTTCAATTAAGAAAAAAAGATACAAAAGATACAATAGAGGAAAGTAAAAATATAATTTCTCATGGGAGATTAAAGTTAGACCCATCTCAGCTTGAGTGCGAATGGGATGGTAAGCAACTTCCAGATAAGCTAACCACCACAGAATTTTTATTAGTTAAAGAATTGGCAAAAAGGCCTGGTATTATAAAAGAGAGAGCACAATTAATGGATATAGCTTATCGGGAGGATACAGACATAGAGGATCGCACTATTGACAGTCATGTAAAAAGAATTAGAAAAAAATTTAAAAAAATTGATCCTGATTTTTCAGCAATTGAGACTAGATATGGGAGTGGATATAGGTGGAATGTTAGTTAATGTTCAACAATTTTCTTAAAAACTTATCAATCTTAAAAAAATTTTTATTTATAAATTTAATATTTTTTACAATAATTGGATTATTTACTTTTATTTATATAAATAATGTCCAACCAAATTTAATTAAAAAAAAATCATCAAACCATATTGAAATTATTAATAATACGATTGATAATTTAATTAGATTAGAAGTAAAATTTGTAGAAGAAGATATAAGAAAATTTTTATTTTCTACAAGATTTCTTTTTCAAAATCTTGATAGGGTTGTATTTTTTGATAATGAACTAAATTTAGTTGGTGACACAGACACACTAGATTTGGATCCAAGATCATTCCAAAAAAGATTAGATACAGTGGAATTAGAGATATTAAGTCCAGAAATAACAGAAGATATAACTAAAAAAAAAAATATTAATATAGGAAATGATAATACAGTATCTCTAAATGATATTTTGTTTAATTACGCAGGATCAAAAAATTTTGGTATTCATTTTACTTTCACAGAGGATGAATTTAACAAGTTTAAGCTAACAACAATTAAAAATGTCATGAAAAATGATAAAAATATTGGCTATTTAGCAATCACAGAAAATGCAAATGATATTAAAGCTGCTATAGATGAAAGGGAGAGTTTTATTATAAGAACTGCTATAGCAGTTGGTATCGTAATATTGATTTTTTCTTTTGTTTTAAATAGGTACTTTCTCAAACCTATAAAAAACTTAGTTAGTTATACTAAAAAAATTAAAGAAAAAAATCCTAAAGCTACTAATATTGAGTCGCTTAAGTTAAGAAATGACGAATTAGGATTACTATCAAATTCTTTAGATGATATGACATTAGAATTACAAAAAAGAGTTTCTCAAGCAGAAAACTTTTCAACTGATTTAGTCCATGAAATAAGAAACCCTCTTGCTTCTTTAAAAAGTGCTTCAGAAATATTACACGACACAAATGATGTTAATCAAAGAGTAAAACTAGTTAATATATTGAGTCATGATGTTCAGAGAATAGAGAGGTTAATTACTGATTATTCACAAATGTTAAAAGATGAAGTGGCTTTAAGTAAGGAGAAAATTAAAAAATTAGATATAGAACCCATCATTAAATCTGTAGTGGATGATTTTAATAGTATTTATAAATTAAAAAAAGGAATTAAAATTTATTACCAAAACGATAAAAAAAATAAATATTTTATTTATGGAATAGAAAATAGAATTGAACAAATAGTTGCTAATCTTCTTGAAAATGCAATTTCTTTTAGTGAGGATAATAAAGATGTAATAGTGAAAGTTGCTAAGGATAATAATGGTAAAGTTACCATTAACGTACTAGATCAAGGTCGAGGTTTTAAAGAAAAAGATACAAATAAAATATTTAATAGATTTTATAGTAATAGACCTGATAAATTTGGACAGCACTCTGGACTTGGTTTAAATATAGTTAAAAACTTAGTTGATTTACATAATGCCACTATTAAAGCATCTAACAGAGTAGATCAAAAAGGTGCGAGTATGGAAATTATATTCCCAAAAGTGTAAAGAGTGCTATTGATTAATTAACCCTTTATTGTTAGAAAACCCCCCATGGATGATTTCAAAGTAAAAGATATATCGGAAGCGGAATTTGGACGAAAAGAAATTTCAATAGCTGAAAGTGAGATGCCAGGATTGATGGCCTTGAGAGAAGAATATGCAGGTAAATCTCCTTTAAAAGGTGCAAAGATTATAGGTTGTCTACACATGACAATTCAAACTGCAGTACTAATTGAAACATTAGTTGATCTAGGTGCTGACGTGAGATGGTCTTCTTGTAATATTTTTTCAACACAAGATCATGCAGCTGCAGCAATCGCGAAAGCTGGAATACCTGTTTATGCATGGAAAGGTGAAACAGAAGAAGAATATCTTTGGTGTATTAAACAAACCATTATTGGCAAAAAAGAATGGAAACCGAACATGTTACTAGATGATGGTGGTGATCTAACAGCTATAATGCATAATGAATATCAAGAATTGTTAAAGGATGTTAAAGGTGTTTCTGAAGAAACAACTACAGGTATTAAAGCTTTAAATAAAATGGAGAATGACAAATCACTCCTTGTACCGGCGATCAATGTGAATGATTCTGTAACAAAATCTAAGTTTGATAATTTATATGGATGTCGAGAAAGTCTAGTTGATGGAATAAGAAGAGCTACTGATGTTATGATGTCAGGAAAAATAGCTATTGTCGCAGGATTTGGTGATGTTGGAAAAGGAAGTGCTGCATCCTTAAGACAAAGTGGTGCCAGAGTTTTAGTAACAGAAGCCGATCCTATTTGTGCATTACAAGCTGCTATGGAAGGTTACGAAGTTGTATTGATGGAAGAAGCAATAAGTAAAGCCGATATTGTAGTAACAGCAACTGGTAACAAAGATATTGTTACCGCAGATCATATGAGAGACATGAAAGATAGAGCTATATTGTGTAATATTGGTCACTTTGATAATGAGATACAAGTCGAAGCCTTAAAAAACTATAAGTGGACTGAGGTGAAACCCCAGGTACATGAAATAGAACTTCCAAGTAAAAAAAGGATAATTCTTTTAGCAGAGGGAAGATTAGTCAACTTAGGCTGTGCTACAGGTCATCCAAGTTTTGTAATGAGTGCTTCGTTTACTAATCAAGTAATTGCTCAAATTGAGCTTTGGAATAATCATAAAAGTTATGAAAATAAAGTTTACGTTTTGCCTAAACATTTAGATGAAAAAGTTGCAACTCTTCACCTTAAAAAAGTTGGAGCAAAATTAACAAAATTATCCAAAGATCAGGCGGACTATATAAGTGTTGGTGTAGAAGGTCCTTTTAAACCTAATGCCTACCGCTACTAATATTGATTTATCTTCAGAATATAAAACAGAAGAATTAGCAAATAATATACAAAAAAAAATCAAAATTGGTGATGTGTTATATCTATATGGAGAAATGGGTGTAGGCAAAACAACATTTGTCAAATATTTGATTAATAAATTTCAAAAGGAAAATAAGATAAATCAAACTGAAGTTACTAGTCCAACATTCAATATACTTAATGAGTATCAAATTAAAAAATTTAAAATAAATCACTATGATTTATTTAGACTAAAAAAAATTGAGGAACTAAAAAATTTAAACTTATTTGAAGATAATCCAAATATAATCACTTTAATTGAATGGCCTCAAATAATTAAAAAAAAACCAAAAAATTTAATAGAGATATCATTTGAATATAAGGATGATTATAAAAAAAGATCTGTAAATATTAAAGGTTTAGATTTGTAATAATCAAATGAAAAATATTAAATTTCTAAAAAAAATAAAAGGAGACGCATCTTTTCGACAGTTTTATAGGAAAAGAGACAAATCTTTTACTTCAGTAATAGTATTCGCAAAAAAAGAAAAATTCAAAAATTTGTTAGTATATGATGCGATTAATAGAGTCTTAAATAAAAATGATATTTTAGCGCCTAATTTATATAAGGAGAATTATAATAAAAATTATTTAGAAATAGAAGATTTTGGAGATGATACTTTTTTTAAAATTTTGAAAAAAAGAAATAACAATAAATTTATTCATTATAAAAAAATAATAGAAGTTTTGAATAAATTTCAATCTATAAAAGATAAAAGTTCAAAAAATTTTAAAGGTAAAACATATTTAATTCCAAAATATAAAAAGATGTTTCTTGTAAAGGAAGCAAATTTATTTTGTAATTGGTATATAAAAAAAAACTTGTCCAAAAAAAAAAGATATCAATTTTGTAAGAAATTTAAAAAGATTATTAAAAAGTTGAGTTTTAATTTAAAGTTAAAAAATAATGTTCTTACACATCGAGATTTTCACGTTTCAAATTTAATGCTTTTTAAAAAAAGAATAGGTGTAATTGATAGTCAAGATGCTATGATTGGTAACAAAGCTTATGACCTGGCGTCTTTAATAGATGATGTGAGACATAAAACTTCAAGATCGTTAAAAAATAAAATCTACGAATTATATGTAAATAAGCAAAAAAAATTAGATAAAAATGAATTTAAAAATGATTTTGAAATACTATCAGTTTTAAGAAATCTTAAAATAATCGGAATTTTCACCAGACTTGCGATAAGAGATGGTAAAAAGGATTACCTTAATTTAATACCTCACGCGTGGACTTTGATTAACATGAGAATAATGGATAATGAGGTGTTTTTAGATTTAAAAAAACTTTTAAATGAATATTTTAAGGAAAAAAAAAATGGAAATTAAAACAGCATTAATATTATGTGCTGGACTTGGTAAAAGACTAGAACCAATAACTTTAAAGACACCAAAGCCACTTATAGAATTAAATCATATTACTGTATTAGAACGATGTATTAGTGTAATTATAAATCTTGGAGTTAAAAAGATTTTTTTGAATACTTTTCATTTAAGTAGTCAAATATTTAATTTTATTAATAGTAAAAAATTTCCGATTGATATTCAAATAGTTGCTGATGGTGATGAGATATTGGATACTGGTGGAGGAATATTAAATATGATTAATAATTCTAAGGATAATGATTTTATAATTTTTAACCCTGATACATTATGGAGTAAAGATTACATTAATGAGATTAATAAAATGCAAAACTTTTATTTTTCAAAAAAATTAAATAATCTGCTTTTACTTGTAAATAAAAAGTTAAGTTTTGATAAAGATTTAAAGGGTGATTTCAATTTAAAAAATTATAGAATAAGAAAAGACGCAAAGAATAACCATATTTATATTGGTTGTCAGATTTTAAATAAAAACTTGTTTAAAAATTACAAAATAAAAAATTTTTCTGTCTCTGAAATATGGAATGAATTATTAAAAAAACATCAATTGAATGGATTTAAAAGTAGTAACAATTTTTATCATTTAACAAATCTACAAACTTTTAAAAAATTAGAAGATCTTTAGCTCTTTCTTTGTCAAGATACTCACAAGATTTTAGTTTAAAATCTTTATTAATTTCTATTAACAAAGGGTTTCCTGTAGGTATCTCTAATTTAGAAACATCTTCGTTATTTAAATTGAATAAATATTTACATAAAGCTCTTATTGAATTTCCATGAGCAGAAATTAAGATATTATTCTTTATTAAATTTTTTTTAATGTCTTCTTCAAAATATTTAACAACCCTCTTATATGTATCCTTTAAAGACTCTGTATCAGGAATTACCTTTTTAGATATCTTTTTATAAGTAGATATGTTTAAAGGGTGATAGGGGCTTTTTTTACTTAGTGGTCTAGGCTTAACATCCCAAGATCTTCTAAACTCTAGTACCTTTTGTTTACCCAATCTGTCACTCATTTCAATTTTATTTAATCCTGTAAGAGCTCCATAATGTCTCTCATTAAGTTGCCATGCCGTTTTGAAGCTTTTTTCATCATTCAATATTTTTTGTATTATTTTTAAAGTACTATTTGCCCTTAATTGAATTGAGGAATAATAGAATCCTATTTCAATATTTTTTTCTTTTATTAAATGACCAGCCTTCTTAGCCTCCAGTTTGCCATTTTCTGTTAGATCTACATCGACCCAACCAGTGAATCTATTTTCCAGGTTCCAGGTACTCTGACCATGTCTTATTAATATTAAAAAACTCATATTGTTATTTGTAAAATAAATTTATAAATAAAACTATATAATTTAATGACAAAATTTTTTTCAAATAATAAAATAATTTTTTATCTAATTAATATAATTTTGGTTATTTTATATCTTTACCCAGGCAGTTTATTGGGGCTTATAGTCTATAATGATATAAAATCTCAACCTCAAATTACCGATGATTTTATAATTTCTTCAAATCATTTTTATGTATTTTTTTTAATTTCAATTGTTGGATTCCTTACATTTAAAAATAAAAAAAAAAATCATCATTTGATTCTATATCTAATTTCAATATCTGTGATTCTTGAAATATTTCATTTATATATTCCAGCAAGAAGTTACCAATGGTCAGATTTATTTGGAAATTTAATTGGTGTGCTTGTTGTATTTTTTATTAACAATCTTATAAATAAATATGAAATTTTTAAAAAATAATTTAATAATTTTAATTTTTTTACTAGTTTCAGCCTGTGCTTCAATCCCGGGAAATACATCAAACAGTTGTTCAATTTTTGATGAGAAATACTTTTGGTATAAACATAGTAAAAAAGTTGAGCAAAAATGGGGAACTCCAATTTATATTCAACTAGCAATTATCAAAATGGAGTCCGACTTTGATTGGTTAGCTAAACCCCCTAGGCAAAAAATTTTTAAAGTAATACCTTTCAAAAGACCTTCAAGTTCATTTGGATATTCTCAAGCTATCAAAGGTACCTGGGAACAGTATAAAAAAGAAACAGGAAATAAATTAGCAACTAGAGTAAGGTATAAAGATAGCGTAGATTTTATTGGTTGGTACACAAACAAGACCGAGGAAATATTAAAAATTTCAAAGAAAGATGCTTTTAAGCAATATCTTGCTTATCACGAGGGCTGGGGTAATTTTAAAAATTATAAAAAAAATAAAAAAGTAATAAAACTGGCAAAAAAGGTTCAAAAACAATCTAATATTTATAGGGATCAATTATTAAAATGTAAAAAAAACCTTAAAAGAAATAGGTTTATTATTTTTTAATTAATTGCTTTTTAAGTTCTAAATCCACTGCATCAATTCTCTTAGTATTTTTTGCAAATGCTAAATACATTGATGGAGTAACATACAAAGTAAAAAAAGTTGAAATAATCATCCCACCAAGAATTGTTGAACCCACAGCTAATCGCGAGCCTTCTCCGGCACCTGGACCAAAATTTCCTATAACAAGGGGCATCATCGCAATCATTGTACTTAAGGATGTCATTACAATAGGTCTAAATCTTACTGCACACGCCTCCCGGACAGATAATTCTATATTCTTTCCAGTGGTTCTAATCTGATTTGCGTAATCTATGATCAAAATACTATTTTTTGTTGAAATACCTATAAGTATAATTAATGCTATTTGAGAAAAAATATTTACTGAACTATTAAGAAATAATATAAATATTAATCCACCAAAAATAGCTAAAGGAACAGTTAAAATAATTATAAACGGATGAATAAAAGAATTAAAAGTGGCCGCCATCACTAAGTAGGCAGTCAGTAATGCCAAGGCGAAGATAATAAATAACTCATTACTTGTCTCTTTTATCTCCTCAGATTTACCTTTCCAGGTAATTTGGTTTTCAGGAGCTAAGTCATTCATTACTTTTTCAAAATATTTAATTGCTTCAACTAAAGTATAATTTTCACTTATATTTGCTGAAATAGTGACTGCTCTTTGTCTATTGTACCGCGCTAGTTCTTTTGCAGATCCTTCCTCTTTAAAGCTTACTAAATTTGATAAAGAAATTAGTTTTTTGTTGGTTTCAGAGCGGATAAAAATTTTTGAAACACCTTCCTTATTTCTTCTATCAGATAAATATTGTTGGACTATAATAGGATATTCTTTGCCAGATTTATTAAAAGTGGTAATTCTTTTTCCTCCATAAAGGGTCTCGAGCGTTTCACCAATTGATCTTGTCGAAACTCCTAGGTCCTTAGCTTTGTTTTTATTAATTATTAATTTAACTTCTGGTTTATTTCGATTGTAATCAGACTCAATTCTAGAAAGATTTTTATTTGATCTAAGTTTTCTAATTACTTTTTTTTGAATTTTCTCTAGCTCATCGTAAGTATTTCCATAGATCACCATTTGTACTGGCTTATTATAATTGGAAACTCTAATTGACTGAGGAGAAATTGGAAAAGCTAAAGCTTGAGGTAAGGTAACTATCTTTCCAATTGCCTCTCTCAGCACTTCTTGTTGACCTTTTTTTCTATTTTTCCAGTCATCTAATAAAGCAATAATTATAAAACTGTTATATGAATTAGCTGAGCTACCAAAACCTGGAACTCTCATAATAAATCTAGAGTAAGGACTATTTTCAGCTTGCAATAATGGAATTAATCTTGCTTCAACTTTTTGAGCTTGTTTTTGAGTATATTCAAAAGAACTTCCTTCATCAGTTGCTCCAATTATTAAATAAGCACCTCTATCTTCCATAGGCAACAATTCTTTTTTTGAGAAACTAAATAATAGTACAGATGCAATCATTACAAAAATTATAAATGAACCTACAGTTTTAGTTTTATTAACAATTATATTTAATGTCTCTTTATAAAAATTGGAGAAACTTAAAAAATTTTTTTCAAACTTTTGAATCAAAATTTTTTTGGATGTTCTTTTTTTTAAAAACTTACTCGCTAACATTGGTGATAAAGTTAAAGCTACAAAAGATGAAACAACTATTGAAAATGATAATGCTATTGCTGTTTCTTTAAAGAGAGTTCCTGAAATTCCTTCTATGAAAATTAACGGTAAAAAAACCGCAACTAGAATTAAAGTAGTAGCTATAATTGCAAATGAAATTTGTTTAGATCCCTTGTATGCCGCGACAAGTGGGGTTTCACCATTTTCAATTCTTCTATAAATAGCATCAGTCATAATTACAGAATCATCAGTAATAATTCCAATTGCTAAAATAAAGCTAAGAAGAACAAAAATATTTATTGAAAGACCAAAAATATATAATCCAAGAAAAGATGCAATCAAACTAACTGGTAACGCAATAGCTGGAACAATGATAGCTTTAATATTACCTAAAAATAAATAAATAATCATTACAACTAAAATAAATGCAATTATTAGTGTTTTATAAACTTCTTCAATGGCAGCTTCGACATAGTTTGCTCTGTTAAACGAAACTCTCAAATCTAATTCTTCTGGTAAAGATTTTTTTATCTGAATTATTTTTTCTTTTATATCATTTGATAACTCTACAGTTGAAGCTCCACTTCTGGCATAAATACCTATACCAACAGTTTTTAAATTAATTTGATCTTTTGTTTGAGCTTTAAAAAGAGTTTTTTCTGAAACAGGGCCATATTCAATATTAGCAACTTCAGATAATAGTATAACTTTATTATTAGTTTTTTTGATGGGTAATTGTTTAATAGTATTGATATCATTATATGATTTATCTAAATTGAGTGTTAGGTCAATATTATCTGCCTCAAGAGTTCCTGCTGGAAGGCTTATATTTTCACTTCGTAAAGCAACCTCAACTTCTTGGACTGTTAAGTTATTTGCAGCTAATTTAATGGGATCGATCCAAACTCTTATACTTAATTCTCTTAATCCTCCAACCCGAATTCGTCCAACATTTTTTACACTTGAAAATTGATCAACTAAAAATCTTTCTGCATAATCTCCCAATTCTAAATCACTCCAAGATGATGAAGACAAAGACAACCACATAGTGGTTGTAAATCCTGCAGCTCTTTTAAGAATTTGAGGTGGATCAGACTCCGAGGGTAAATTATCTACAACTCTAGCTACCCTTTCCCTAATATCATTTGCTGCATTATCCAGATTCATATTAGTATCAAATTCAACATTAATAGTGCTGCGACCATTTTCGGATTTTGAATCTATATTTTTTATACCCTCAGCTCCCCCAATAACATCTTCCACAACTTGTGTTACTTCTTGATCTACTATTGAGGCTGCTGCAGATTTATAATCTATTTGAACCTGAACAACAGGAGGCTGTATTCCATTAGGTAACTCTCTTACTGGTAGTTTCCAAAAAACAAACAAACCAAAAACGATTAGAATTAAAGACATTACCCAAGATACTGTCGGTCTTTTAATACTTAATTCTGTAATAAACATTTAATTTTTTATAGGTTTTATTTTTCCTCTTGGTCTAACTTTTTTTAAACCTTCAGCAACTACAATATCTCCTTCATTCAATCCAGAAATTATTTCAATTTTTTTATCACCCCTAAGACCAGTTTTTACTTCAATTTTATTTGCAATATTTTTATCATCAACTTTATATACAAATGATTTATCACCCTCAATCATAACACTCGTATCAGGTACGCTTAAAGTATTTCTTAAATTAAATTTAACTTTCACCTCAAGAAGAGATCCAGAAATTAATTTTAATTCATCATTCTCTAATTTTATTCTTGATAAAAGGCTTCTAGTATCAGCATTAATTCTGCTGGAAACAAAATCAACTTCTCCTTGGAAAATTTTATCTTTAAAACTTGAAATTTTAACCTCAACAGGCAACCCTTTTTTTATCGAAGAGGAATAATTTTCAGGAATTTTAATATCTGAATAAATGGTTGAGTTATCATCTAGTGTAATAATAAATATATTATTTGAAACAAGTATATCTTCAGTGAGACCCGTGTATCCTAGAACACCATTAAATGGAGCTAATATATCTCCACTTTTTAATTTTATTATTATCTCACCTTTTTTAACAAAACCTTTTAACTTTATATCTTCAAACAGATCTTCTTTTTTTATTTTAAATGACTCAGATCTTTTGGAAATTGCTGTTCCAAATGTTTCAACTTTTTCTGAAAATTCTTTTTTTACAACCTCAGTAATTATTATTCCAGGAGGGGGTCTTTTACTAAATTTTTTTTTAAAATGATTTCCAATCATAGTCCTACCAACGATTACAATTGCAATGATTAGGAAAAATACCAATATTATTGAAATAATTTTTGTAGATCTTTTCATAAAAAGTTTTAATTTATGCCGTATTCAGCCCAAGAGCCATCATAAATACATGGATGATATTTATCATTTATTAGAGAATATGCTAGTGCCAAAACACACGCAGTAACTCCAGAACCACAAGAAAAAACTATATTTTTTTCTTTTATGTTTTGTACACAAGTTTCGAAAACAATCTGAAGATCTTTTTTATTTTTAAAAGTTTTATTTTCATTTAAGCATTGATTAAAAGGTATACAAAAAGAATTTTTAATACATCCACTTCTTAAACCTTTTCTTGGCTCTGGAACCTCGCCGGAAAATCTTTCTCTACTCCTTGCATCTATAATTTTGAATACTTGTTTTTCGATGTTTTGATCAATCAACTGCTTGCTTTTTACAAGTTCCTTTCTTTCAAATGGTTTATAAACAGACTTTTTAATATTGGGTAAACTTTTAGTAACATCTCTTTTTTCTGCTAACCATTTTTTAAATCCTCCATTTAAAACATGCACTAATTTTGCATCATGTCCAAAATAAATTAGATTAAACCAGCAACGGCAAGAACTTATTACATCTGAATTATCATAAATGACAATCTCATCATTTTTTTTAATTCCCATTTTAGATACTATTTCTTCCCATTTTTTTATTTCAACTAACATATGTGGAAGATGAGTATCTTTTTTGGAATTATTATCTAAATCAAAAAAAAGTGAATTGGGAATATGTTCACGTAGGTATTCATGAAAACCATTTCTTTTTGTTTGAGGCATATGCCAGGAACAATCAATAATCTTGACTTGATTTAAGTTTTTATCTAGCCATTCTGTTTCTACTAACGACATCTTATCTCTTCTCTAAATATTTTTGATGATATTCCTCAGCTGGACAATAATTTTTTAATAAAGAAATTTTAGTAACAACTTTTCCTAAAAGTTTTTCATTTGTATCTTTAAGAACTTTTTCAGCAATTACTTTTTGTTTATTATTAAGATAAAATATCTCACTTCTATATTGAGAACCAAAATCTGGTCCCTGGGAATTTAAAGTAGTTGGATCATGGATCTGAAAGAAAATTTTTAATACTTTTTCGTATGTTATAATTTTTTCGTCGAAATCAAGCTTTACAACTTCAGCATGATTTGTATCCCCTGTACATACTTCTTTGTAGGTTGTAGTAGAACTATCACCTCCACAATATCCAACTTCAGTTTTAATTATACCTTCAATTTTACTAAATCTAATTTCTGGTCCCCAAAAACATCCAAGAGCTAAAACTGCTATTTCCATTGATTATGATTTAAATTAATTTACAAATTATTCATATGCTAAGTAAAAATCAATTAGGCTTTTTGTACATGTTTATGTCTATTTGCGCCTTTTCCTTAATGGATATAATAGTCAAATGGTCAGTTGACTACCCTATTGGACAAGTATTATTTTTTAGAGGGTTTTTTGGAATTATCTTTTATTTTTTTATCATTCCAAGAGAGAGGATACATAATTTCTACAGAACTAAAAGAGCTGGATTGCATCTATTAAGATGTTCTTCGGGTTTAATTGCTCTAGTCTCAATTTTTATTGCTTTAAGAGAGTTACCTTTAGCAACGGTTGTAAGTATATCTTTTGCAGCCCCAATATTTACAACAATTTTATCAATATTTTTATTAAATGAGAAAGTTGGAATATTTAGATGGTTAGCAGTGCTAGTAGGATTTCTTGGAATTTTAATTATAACAGAACCGGGAATAACTGAACTTAATGTCTATTATATTTTTCCAATAATTTTTTGTCTAGGTCTTTCATATGTAGCAATAACAATTAGACAACTTTCTTCAACTGAACCAGTGTGGTTAATTTCTTTTTACTTTTCTCTATCTATAACTCTATTAAGCTTCTTTACTATTCCGCAGGGATGGGTAATGCCTAGCTTAAATCACTTAATTTTATTATCATTAGTGGGTATTTTTGGTGGGGTTGCAAACTTATGGCTTAGTCAATCATATAAATACTCAGAAGTATCTTTAGTAACACCTTTGAAATATTTGGCTTTAGTGTTTGCTATAATTTTTGGATATTTTATTTGGGATGAAATTCCAACTATCAAAACATTATTAGGTGCATTTTTAGTCATAATTTCTACATTAATTATTTTTAGGAGAGAAATTTACAAAAAAAAAACTATTACTTCTGAGACACTAAATGACTAAAGTTCCAAAATATTGGAAAAAAGCAAAAGGATATCTGTCTAAAAAAGATAAAATAATGTCTAAATTAATAAAGAATTATCAAAGTCCATCAGAAACTATTCTAACATCCAGGCGAGACATATTTTTTTCACTATGTAAAAGCATAATTGGGCAACAAATAAGTGTTGCAGCAGCAAACTCTGTGTTTTTAAAGTTTAAAAAAAAATGTAAAAATAGAATAAAACCAATGACTGTATCTAGACTTACAACTAGGCAACTTAGAAGTTGTGGCCTTAGTAGACAAAAGATTTTAGGAATAAAAAATTTATCAAAGCAAATATTAAATAAATCATTTAAACCAAAGTTGATTAGTAAAATGAATGACGAAGAGGCAATTATTTATTTATCATCCTTACGACAAATCGGAAAATGGTCTGCAGAAATGATTTTACTATTTACCTATAACAGATCTGATATATGGCCAGTCCAGGATATTGGACTTTTAAGAGCTATTTCAAAAAATTATAAAAAAAAATACCTTCCTCCAGAACAATTTGTTAATTTACTTAAAAAAAGATTTTCACCTTATTGTTCAGTCGCAACTTGGTATTTGTGGAGAAGCATTGATCCAGAACCTATTCAATATTAAAACCCTCTATTATCTGCATATGTCTTTCGGTAGTATCTTTGGCCAAAGCCCAACCATTTTGATATTCCCTAGAATTATGACATTCAGTTGCTTTCTTGTAACTTGGGAACTCCCATATTACAGTTCTAACAAAATCTGATCCATCATATGTATGATGTTCACCACCTCTTACTAAAGGAATTCCCCCAAAGCTTTTAATTATAGGCGTTACAGTCTCTGCATATTTTTTTAAATTATCTTGATTTTCAACTTTAATATATAATGAGATCCAGTATCCTTTTTTCATTTAATCCAACCATTTTGCATATTTTTCCCTATTATCATAAATATATTTTGGTAAATTTTTTAAATCCATTTTTTCTAATTTTACACCTTGTGAAAATTGATTTTCTCTTTTATCAGCCGAAAGATTATAGACTGACTCTCTATTTTTAATTCTTTTCTCAATATTTTCAACTCCTATTGGGTTTAAGTCATATTCTCTGTGATGGGTATAAGATTTTAGTTTCTGTTCTATTAATTCAGGCGTATTTAAATATGAAAAATGCCAACCCCCATCATTTATGAAAACAATATTTGTATATTTTAGTTTTGAAAAATAAGTATCTAACCTCCATTTAGGATATCTTTTAGGCTTAATATCTCTTAACCATTGAGGGTTAAGTAAATTCTTTTTTTTACAAGCTCTTGATCCCACCCAGTTATAATTTTTTTGATATAAATTGAATTTGTAGTAACACATTATTTGATTAAAAAGGATCAAATCATTTTGAATTTTTCTAAGATTTATTTTTTCAAGTTTAGGGATTTCATCAATATCTGAAATTATCATTATATCATCATCAGATGCTTCTTTCATTCCATTAGATAAATAATTTCTTTGGTAATTATCTCTTCTATATCCATTTAAAATATATTTTCTTGACTTTTCATTTTCAGAGTCATCTTCATTAATAACCTCTACATCTGGGGGACTGGTATCTAAAATGAGATAATTTATTTTATCTTTGAATTTTATAAATTTATTGATATCAAAATTAAGGTTTTTTTTGTTTCCCCTATGATCAAAAGTACTTTCAACAATTAAAAATTGATCTACAAACTGGCTTAAATAATTTAATCTTAATTCAAGAACAACATCTTCGTTATAGTACATAAAACAGTCAAATATTCGCATATAATTGTTATTAATGATTATTAAATTTGATGTAAAGTTATAAATAATTTGTTAATTAATAACGATGAAAAAAATCGTTATAACTGGCGGACTAGGATATATAGGCACTGAGTTATGCAAAATATATTCAGGCTATAGTTGGAATGATGAAATCACCGTTATAGACAACAGGTTTATTTCAGAAAGAGTTAATCAAATCAGAAATTGGAATATGAATTTTGTTCATGGTGATATCTTGAATAAAGAACTGATAAAAAAATACTGTGGGAATGCAGATATAGTTCATCATTTAGCTGGTATAACAGATGTGCCAAGAATCAAAAAAGATATTAAATCAGATCAAGAAAAATTAATTAAAGATGTAGCAGAAGAAGGTACCCAAAATATTTTGGACGCAATTAGCGATAAATGTAAAATAGTAATGCCGTCTACTCATGTAGTATATGAAGGGTTAGATAGAATAAAAAAGGAAATTTCTGAGAATGAAAAAACTCATCCAGTCCTTACTTATGCCAAATCAAAAAATATCAATGAAAATCAACTAAAAGTTTCTGGAAAAAATTATATAATTTTAAGACTTGGTTCTGTATATGGCTACTCTAGTGATACAGCTAGAATTGACATTATGCCTAATCTTTTCTCTAAAATAGCATCTCAAAATGGAACTTTAAGATTATTTGCTGGTGGTAAACAAATTAAAAGTTTAGTGCCTTTAATAGACGTAGCTAGATGTTTTAAATTTATGGAGGAGAAAGAGAATATAAATAAAGAACTGTTTAATTTGACAAAAGAAACTGTAACAGTAAAAGAAGTAGCTCAAATTTGTAAAAAATATAATCCTAAAATAATACTTAGAGAAACAAATGATGAAATACCAAATTTAGGTTTTTCTTTATCAAATAGAAAACTCTTAAAAACAGGCTTTAAGTTTTTGTATGCTTTAGATGAAAGTATAAAAGAGATGATTCAAAAATGGTCAAAACAAATTTTAATTAAAGACTTAGAATATGTAACGAATGGAGACAATGAATATATCGATAAAAGAGGAAAAATTAGTAATCATGAATTAACTGAACCAATTAATATGATTGGTCTAATACATTCAAAAAAAGGAACTATAAGAGCAAATCACTATCACCCCCAGCAAGAACAAAAATGTCTTTTTACAAAAGGGCAAATTATAGAAATTTTTCAAGATATTTTAAATCCTGATTCACCCAAAATCACGCAAGTAGTAAATGAGGGACAACTATCAATAATCAAACCTAATGTTGCTCATACTATGGTTTTTACCAAGGATACAACTTTCTTAAATCTAGTAAGGGGTGAGAGAGAGCATAAAAATTATGGAGTTACTCACACAATTAAACATATTTTTGTAGATGAAAAAGAAAAAAAAGTTTTACTTAAATACTATAAATTCAATTGTAGATCATGTGGAAATGAACAATTAAAAAGGATCATTTCACTTGGTTATCAACCCTTAGCAAATAATTTATTAGATAAGAAAAGTGAAAGTCCAGAGCTATATCCACTAGAGATGAATTATTGTGAGAATTGTCATAATTGTCAATTGTCAGTTGCGGTTGATCCGAAAAAAATGTTTTCAAACTATCTTTACTTATCATCTACATCAAAGATTTTTAGAGATCATTTTAGTAGTGCAGCTAGAGGATACATTAAAGAATTTAAATTAAAATCAAAAACATCTTATATAATTGACGTAGGTAGTAATGATGGAATTGCTTTAAAACCATTTAAAGATTTAAATTTTAAAAACATCTTAGGTATAGAACCTGCAAAAAATTTGGCAAAATTAGCAAATAAAAATAAAATTAAAACATTCAATGGTTTCCTTCAAAAAAAAAATTTAAAAAAGATAAAAAAAAATGCAGATTTAATTTTAGCATCAAATGTATTTGCTCATTCTGACAATTTAAAGGAAATGGCATTTTGTATGAAAAAATTGATTAAAAAAGATGGAACTATAGTAATTGAGGTTCAATATTTGTTAAATACTTTAAAAGATTTAACGTTTGATAATATATATCATGAACATTATAATTACTGGTCATTGACATCTTTGGTAAATTTCTTCGAACAGTTTGACTTGACTCTTTATAAGGTTGAAAGAATTAGCACCCATGGTGGATCAATAAGGATTTATTTAAAAAATAAAAAAGTTAAAGTCGAAAAAAGTGTAAAATACTTATTAAAAGAGGAAGAGGATTTTGGCATAAAAAAATTTAGTACTTATAAAAGATTTGCTGACAAAATACACAAGATAAGAACAAATGTTATTGATAGCTTTGTAAGGCTAAAAAAAGATCATAAAATAATTGTTGGATATGGTTCACCAGCAAAAGCTACTACAGCTCTTAATTTTTTTAGTTTAAACAATCAAATTGATTATATAATTGAAGATAATGAATTAAAGCATGGTAAATTTATACCTGGTGTTAAAATTCCAATTTTTTCAAAGAATAAAATTAAAAAAAAAACCTCAGTAATAGTCGTATTAGCATGGAATTTTTTTAATGATATAAAAAAAAATAATACAGATTTGTCGGACAACTTTATTAATATTAAAGATTTAGAAAAATAAGAATTGAATATGTCAAAAAAAATGATTGTTGGGTGGGAAGAATATAAAAAGATTGTTGAAAAATTAGCAATTGAGATTCACAAAAGTTATAAACCAACAGTTTTAATAGGAATAATGAGGGGTGCTGCACCCATTATAGATATCTTATCTAGAATTTTAAAACTTCCAATTGCTTATATAGTTATACAAAGTTATTCGGGAAAAGGGACTGAAGATCAACAAGGGAAATTAATGTTTGCTAGAGAAATAAGCTCTTTAGCAAATGATAAAGATTTTACTAAAGTTTTATTAATTGACGACTTATCTGACACTGGATTAACATTAAATAAAAGTATTGAATGGTTAAAAAATTATGGACCCACAAAAGAATATATTAAAGAAGTAAAAACAGCGTGTTTGTGGAAAAAAAAATCATCAAAATTTGAACCAGATTTTTGTTCAATAAGATTAAATTCAGATCCATGGATTGTTCAACCCACAGAGCATTATGAGGAATTATCAATTGAGGAAATTTCTAGGCAAAATAAATAGGGCTAGTAATAATTACCTAGCCCTATTAAATATTTATTTACGCAACAATAAAGCTCACAACACTAAGAATTGCTATTACCCATATTGCAGGCGAGGTACTTGAAAATTTACCTGTAAATATTTTTATTAATGCGTAAGAAACAAAAGCTAAAGCAATACCATTGCTGATGCTATATGTTAAGGGCATTGCTATCATCGCTAGGATTGCTGGTGCTGACTCTGATATATCATTCCATTCTATATCTGTAATATTTTTAATAAAAAGTACAGATACAAAAAGTAATGCAGCACCATCAATTTGTTTAGGTAAGCTAGTAGCTAAGGGTGCAAAGAATATACAAGCCAAAAATAACAAACCAATTACTAATGAGGTCATTCCTGTTTTTCCACCTGCTTTGACACCAGCACCAGACTCTACATAACTTGTAACAGTCGTAGTTCCCATCATTGCACCTGCAACTGTACTTACACTATCTGATAACATAGCTTTATTAATATCTTGAACTTTTCCATCTTTTCCAACTTTACCAGCAACATTTGCTACTGAAGTTAAGGTTCCTGCAGTATCAAAGAAATCAATAAAAAGTAGGGTAAAGATTACAGTTGACATTCCTGCTGTCATTGCTGCTGACAGATCAAATTCAAATAAATACGTCATTGATGGCGGTGCACTTGCGATACCATTAAATTTTGCTAGCCCTGTAGCCCAAGCAATTATACTAAATGCTAAAATACCAATTATGATATTACCTTTAACATTCATTTTATCTAAAACTATTATTGCTATGAATGTTGCACATCCAAGTAACACTAAGGGATTACTTAAATCACCCAACTGTACTAATGTAACTGGATTATCAACTACAACCTCCATAATTTGAAGACCTATTATTGCTAAAAATAATCCTATACCTGCTCCAATTCCTAATTTTAAACTTTTTGGAATTGAATTTATTAACCAAGCTCTTATAGGTGTTAAAGATATAATTAAAAACAATATTCCTGCTACCAACACAGCACCTAAAGCTTCTTGAGGTGTATAACCCATCCCTGCACAAACTCCAAAAGCTACAAAAGCGTTTATACCCATACCTGGAGCAAGTCCTATTGGCCAAGTTTTTCCGTAAAAAGCCATTATGAAACAAGCTAATGCAGTAGCCAATATTGTTGCAGTGTAAACTGCGCCGAAATCAAAGAAACCTTTTTCGGGTCCGGCAAATTCTCCCGATAAAATGAATGGATTTAAAAACATTATGTAGGCCATAGTCAAGAAAGTTGTAGTTCCAGCTATTACCTCAGTTTTAAAATCTGTTTTGTGTTTTTTGTAATTGAAAAAATTATCAAGCATAAATCCTCCTAATAGATAAAACATATTTGATTCTTTTAATTTTTACCCTCTAAAACTAGTTTTTATTCACAAATTTCAACTCAGAAGTTTATATTTATGCCATAATTTGATTGTTAGTATGCATATATGAGAAAACTAAAATATATTTTTATAAGTATTTTTTTAATTACGTTACTTTCCGCTTGCCAAACTATAAAACAAAAAACTGACGCAATAGTAGAAAAAGAAAATAAAAAATTGAGTAAATTTATTGGAAAATCCTCTAATGAATTACAAAAAGATTTGGGCAAACCTGATGAAGACTTTAATAATGAAAAAGGAAATTTAGTTTTAATATATAACACTAAAAAATATGGGATACCTTGCGAAAGAAGGTTTGAAATAAATAGTAACTTAGTGGTTGTGGGTTTTGTGTCTAATGGGTGTTTTTAAGATTACTTGCGAGGAATACTCCTCGCAAGTAAGGTAAAAGCTATCTTATTTGAATAAGCTTTTTCTTTTTGTGTTCTGGAATTATTCTCTCACAAGATATTGTCAAAAGACCATCCTTAAGCTCAGCACCATTTACTTTCACATCATCTGCTATTGTAAACGACCTTGCAAATTGTCTTTGGGAAATACCTTTATGAATAATTTCACCATCAATATTATTATCCCTTGTTTTTTCTATTTGTTTAGTTCTAACGGTTAATAAATTGTCCTCGAACTCGACTTCTACATCATCTTTACTAAAACCCGCTAAAGCAACTTCAATAGCATAGTTATCTTTACCTGTTTTTCTGATATTATAAGGTGGGTAATTTGACTGCATAGTCAAAGCGCCATTACCCAACATACTTTCAAATTGATCAAACATATCGTCAAAACCAATAGAAAATGGCCTTAGTGAGTTAAATATAGATAAATCCTTACTTGTCATTATATTCTCCTTTAATTAAGCAAGTTTATTTTTGTCAGCCCCATAAGGCAGCTAACAATATTTATTTGGGAATTAAATTAAATATTTCAAGGTCGAAAAATACTAAATTTTTTTTGAGATTTTCAAAGCAAATGCATAATCTAAAGCTATTTCTTCTATTGCACCATCTCGTCCAGATTTTCCACCATGACCTGCATTCATTTCAGTCTTTAAAAGTAATAAATTATTATCTGTTTTAAAATCTCTTAGCTTAGCAGTGAATTTAGCAGGCTCATCAAACAAAACTCTGTTATCACTTAAGCTTGTAGTAATTAGCATGTTTGGATAATCCATTTTTTTTATATTATTGTATGGAGCATAAGAAAAAATATAATCAAAATGTTCTTTATTATCTTTTGCATTTCCAAATTCATCAAATTCACCAATAGTTAAAGGTAAAGTATGATCAAGATTTGTTGTCAAAGAGTCTACAAAAGGAACTGCCATTATAATTCCCAAAAATAATTCTGGAGATTGGTTTACTACTGCTCCCATTAATAATCCCCCTGCTGAACCACCCATTCCAATTATTTTACCTTTGGATGAATAATTATGCTCAATTAGGAATTTTGCTGCGTAAATATAGTCTTCAAATGTATTTTTTTTATTTGTAAGTTTTCCTTCTTTCCACCACTTCATACCTTTTTCCATTCCACCTCTTATATGAGCTGTTGCCCAAATTATATTTCTATCAATTAAACTCAATCGTGTAGATGAAAAACCAGGGCTCATTGAATGTCCATATGATCCATAACCATAAAGTAATAGATTGGCAGAGCCATCCAATTTAGTTTTTTTGTGTCTTGTAATTGTTAGTGGCACTAATCTTCCATCATGAGACTTATAATCTATTCTTTCAACAATATAATCATTAGGATTATGTCCTGAGGGAATTTGCTGTTCTTTAACCAATCTTTTGTTTTTGGTTAAAAGATTATATGAATAAACTCTTGAGGGGGTTTTTGGAGAAGAATATCCTAAGTAAATTTCATCGGTATTTTTATCTTTTTGTTTTAAAGAAATATTTGGAATAATAACTTTTTCCTCGGAAAAAATTAATTCTTCCTCTACTCCTTTTGAAATATTGTGAACAAATACTTTATCAAGTGCATTTGATGTTTCAGATCTTATTATCCAATTATTTAAAAAGATACAACCGCCTATTAAAACCTCTTCTTTAGCAGGAACAAACACACTCCAGTTTTGATTTTCTAAACTATCTGAAATATCAATTTTAAAATCCTCAGCATTCTTATTTGTATGATTATAAAATTTATTATCCCAAGAGCTTACAGAGTAAAGAATTCCTTTTTCTCTTTTTTTTATTAATTTAGGATCTGGTTTTCTTTCATCTACTTTAAAATAATACTGCTCCGAAGTGTTATGGTCTGAAGTAGTGATAAAATAATATTTTTCATCAGAACTTAAGCTAATACTTACAGTAAAAGCTTCCGTTTTTTCCTCAAAAATTAATTCATCATTATCATTGAAACTTCCTATTTCGTGTCTGTATATTTTTCTTGCGCGATGATTTTTATCTAATTTAGAATAAAAAATATATTTGTCATCTAAGCTAAAGGTAACACTTCCTGAAGTATCAGAAATTTCGTTAGTTATTAATTTTTTATTATCGATGGTTCTAATAAAAATAGTATAATATTCAGATCCTTTAGTATCTAAAGAATACGCGAGATATTTATCATTATGACTAACCTCTAAATCTCCTACTCCAAAGTATTCTACTCCAAGTTTTCTTTTTTCTTCGTCTCCATTCCAAATTTCTTCAATTTTTTTTGTGTCAATTTTTTTTCTCAGTTTAATAGAATAGTTTCCTTCCGTAGTCGTTTTTGTCCAATATTCATATGTGTGGTCTTTATAAGGAAGAGATTCATCATCTAATTTAATTCTTCCTTTAATTTCATCAAATAATTTTTTTTGTAAATCATCTGTATCTTTAAGGTGATATTCTGTGTGTTTATTTTCTTTAATTAAATACTCTTTAACTTCAGGGTCTAATTTGTCTTTATCCTTTAAAACATCTAAAATATCTTTTTGATGTATCCAGCTATAATTGTCTTCCCAAGTGATGTTGTGACAAGATTTTATTTCTGGTTTTTTTCTAAGTTGTGGTACTTTCAT
>MDTB01018552.1_pt1 | contig 23186 bp, 12 predicted proteins | sample 811161 | NCBI WGS metagenome assembly MDTB01 (sample SAMN05326650, study PRJNA326480) | marine metagenome | isolation source: seawater | place: Mediterranean Sea | collected 2009
AAACAGTGCTTGATTGCAATCTTTTCTACCTGCAGAAAGACCACCATTACTGCCGATAAACATCCAATGATTTGCGTCACTGACAATGCTCATAAAAAACGGTGGCATACCGTCAACATTGCTAATTTTAAAAAACCATTCTCCCTCTATTTTTAACAGTTCGCCTTCTGGCTCAAGTAGGTTTGTTTGTCTTAAATTTTGTCCAATGTACATGTATGTTATACGATATTAATCTTTTATTCTTTGGTCATTTAATCAATTCTGATTCTATTTCTTCAAGAGACTTTCCTTTCGTTTCTGGAAGGATTTTGATAAACAATAACACTCCTACTGTAGCGATTAGCCCATAGATAAAGAAAGTCAATGCGCTGCCTAAATTTGAAATTTCCCAAGGAAAGATTTGTTGAATTAACCAACTGGAAAAAGAATTGATAAAACCAATCACCCCAATTGCTAAACCTCGATATCGATTTGGGAAAATTTCGGAGAGCATTACCCACATCACAGGTCCTAACGAAAACGCAAAGCAGGCGATAAATCCGAGAATCCCAATGAGAACAAGGGCTGCATTCATGTCAATTGCAGCTTGCAATATGGCTCCCTCGTTGATCGCATAGACTTGGTTTCCGATGGCGGCTTTAATATCATTCTTAAAGGCAACATCGCTTTTATAGGTAAGATCTTGAAATTCTGCTAGCTTATAGGTATCAATATTTTGAAAAGAATTGATTTCAGCAGCTGAAAGTTCATAGGTTGCTTGATTAAAACTATGGGCACACAGCAACAAGCTTACCGCAATACCAGACATCCCAACCAGCAGCAGCGGTCTTCTTCCGATACGGTCAATCAAATAGATGGCAAGAAGTGTAAACACCACTGTGGTAAAGCTCAGTAGAACCCCCGAAGAAAAAGCAGCATCTGTTCCGATACCCGTTTGTTTAAATATGGATGTAGCGTAAAAATAAATTGCGTTGATCCCCGTAACTTGTTGTAAGATTCCCAAAGTGATTCCAACAATCATGATGAATCGTAAAGCCGGCGCAAAGAGTTCACGAATAGAAACTGCTTTTGAAACCTCACTCTCTTCAATATTTTTTTCTATCGAATGGATTTCAACTTTTGCTTGCTCTGACCCATGAATACGCTCCAAGACATGCTTGGCCTGGTCGACACAATTTTTAGTGTAGAGCCAACGTGGACTTTTTGGTACAAAAAATAAAAGTCCAAAATAAAAGATGGCGGGGAAAAACTCTACCCCCAACATCCATCGCCAAACGGTTTCATCAGAGAGAATTTCACTTCCCGAAACGTTATATTGGTTGAAATAATAATTGCTCAAAAAGGCAGCAAAAAAGCCCAATACGATATTGAGTTGCTGAATAGAAACGAGTTTTCCTCGATTTTCGGCCGTTGAGATTTCGGCAATATAGGTTGGTGCTAAAATGAGTGCTGCACCAAAAGCTAATCCACCAACCATACGAGCGATATACAAGGTTTCATACGAAATGGCATATGCAGAGGTGATCGCAGAAAGTGCATATAAAAATGCTACTGCTAGCAATATTTTTTTTCGACCGATTCGATCGCTAAGACGACCTGCAATTAGCATAGCTATCATAGCTGCAAATGACGGAGAACTAACAACCCAACCAGTTTGTGCGTCATTGAGGTCAAACTGCGGGCCTGCATAGGACATGACACCCGAGATAATTCCTGCATCAAAGCCAAATAAAAAACCCCCTAAGGATACAACAAATGCAATAAAGAGAGTCTTTTTTGTCATTAGAATTGTTTATTTGTTTTTGGTTAGTTGGCTTATCATTGATAAAATCGAACGTAATCGATTTCCATAACATCCTCATCAAATGAACCTGGTATATTGCCCCCAAGGGTTCCACCCATAGCAACATTTAAAAGTAAATAGTGTGGGTTGTCGAAAGGAACAGTGGCGCTATTTGAAAGAGATACTAAGAATTTATTGTCAACATAAATTTTTAGTTCAGTAGAACTCCAGACCAAAGAATACAAGTGAAAATTTGTTGTAACATTAGAAATCCCTAATTGAGAGGTGCTTCTTGTTTCACCATACGAACCATAATTGTATGGACTTTGCGTTTCACCCCAGTGGAATGTTCCTAAAATTTCATGTTTGTTGTATCCGCGTTGCTCCATAATATCAATTTCTCCACACCTCGGCCAACCAACATTACCATCTGTACTACCGTGATAGTTTCCAAGTTCATTGATATTCGTTCCTAAAGTCCAAATTGCTGGCCAAGTACCTCCTTTTGATGGAAGTTTTGCACGTACATCAATCCTTCCATACTTCATATCGAATTTTGAATTCAATCGAGCAGAAGTAAATTGTTTATTAGTTCCATTGTAGGAGTAGCTTTCCCTCTTTGCTACAATTTTCAAAGTACCATCACTCACATAGGAGTTATCTCTTCTGGTTGTGTAGTGCTGTTTTTCATCGTTGGCCCATCCCCAACCAAGAATAGGTTTGTATTGCAAGTGCCAACGAAAATCATGTGGAGCGCCTTCGTAATTGAATTCATCGTTCCAAACAAGTTCGTATCCCGGATATTCGGTTACTGCCTCGCTCAAGTCCAACAATCCACCATTGTTTGTTTCACCAGTTGCATTGGTTATTTCAATTTCAGTTGATTCAAATGAATAATCAGTTTGTCCTTCGTTAAAAAATGCCCAAACAGCAAAAGTGTAAGTGCCCTTGTTTGAATAGGTGTGTTCAATAATTCCTGAGGAATTATCATAAACACTGTCGTCACCAAATGAAAAACGATAACTTTTAGCTCCATCTGCTTGAGCGGTTACAGAGACTTTTCCATTCTCACCAAGTGTAATTTCAACATTAATTTCAGAAGTGGAGTCTTTTGAACATGAAGAAAAAGCGAACAGAAAAAACGAAATTAAATAAGTAGTGATATTGTTGATAGTTTTGGTTTTTAATTTAAAGCTATTCCGCAGAAGTGCGGAATAGCTTTAGTGAAAAATTTAGTCGTAGGATGTGATCACAAAATCAGATGCCGTAAGGACTTGATCTTGTGTAATTAAGTATAATAGAGCGGAGCTATATGTTTCAGTAGCAGGTCGGGGTGCTATATCCACTACATATTCACTTGACTCTGTTCCAGATACCGTAGCTGTGGCTGTTTCGAAACTTGGTTCGGTATCAGCCGCTCCATTGCCCTCAGCGTTATACGTAAGTCTTTCAAATTTAAATTTTACAACAATATCCTCAGCTCCAGTAGTAGCTGCATTGAACGTTATCTTACCGCCATTTGGAAAAGCCAATGGGTAAATCTCAGTTTGATTTGCAAAACCAGCCCAAGATTGAGCAGAAGATGGAAATTCAAAAGTTCCATTATCTGCATCATAAACTGATCCATCAAAAGTACCACTATAATCAGCAGAATAGTTCGATCCAGACTGTGCTCCACCCCCATAAAAGAAGATGTTGTCAAAATAAACTGTTCCGTTTCCAACAACTTTTAGCTGGAATACTTCGGACAAATCAACTACATCTGAAAAATGAGATAAATCAATATCAACGCTATTCCATTCACCAGGCGAAGTTGTTACGTCTAAGTCATATGCTTTTTCTTCTGCGGCATCATCTGCATCATCCCCGTCAGGGCTAATCAAGAAAAATTGCAATCCAGATGCATTACCAGTAAAAAAGTCAATATGAATTTTAGTTTTAGAACTTACATCTAAAGCAGGTGTTATCTCTGTTCCTTGATAATTCAAATTATCATACAATAATACTGTATTATCAGCAATGACTTCTTCAGTGACCTCTGTGGCTTGATCCCAAGAAGGGTTGAGATTAATTCCCTCAGGGCTTGTATATGCATCGCTAAAAATTGATATTACACCCTCAGAATCGTATGTTGGAGCTGCCGGTGCAGTTGTAGGAGCGTCTGGGATGATTACTTCAGCAGGGGTTGAAAAGTCAATATTATCCAAATAGCTTACTCCAGCAGCTGTTTCAAATCTCGTCATAATGATGACAAATGTGTTGTAAACACCATTTTCGAGTTTACCATCAGGGATATTAAAAACTAGTGATTCCCAACCATCTTGTTGCTTAGTCGCAAAAATATCTCCCGTATCTTTCTTACCATCTGAACCATTTGCAAGCTCATCCTCAAGTTTAATTGAAACTTGAGTACCTGCAGGGGACCAGATATCTACTTTAATAGCTTCTTTACCATCAGGAAAATTCATTCCCTCCTCAAGTTTAAAGTAAAATCCAGCCCATTCATTAGTTAGTTCTGGCTCAGTAACTTTCAAAACTTTATCTGAAGTGTTTGGCTCACTTTTGTCAGGGTTGTCAGCATACTCGATAGATATTTTAGCTTCGTCCGTTCCACCAAATTGACTCCAATTCCCACCATTTGATCTCTCTGCATCTTCTGCGGTGTCTTGTTCAAAACTAGGTCCAAATTCTTCAAAGTCTATGACTCCATCATTTATGTTAGGGTCAACGTAGACAAAAACTGGGTCTACTGGGTCTACCGGGTCAATAATATCTATTGTCCCTGTTGAATCATCATCTTTACAAGAAACTATAAAGAATAATGAAAGTAATGTAAGTATATAAATATTGGTTTTCATTGTTTAAGTAATTGTAGTTAAAAATTAATTGTTATAACCCTCATTTTGAGGATATCCTGCACCTAATAAATCTAAAATTCCTTGAGGAATTGGAAGGTTAACCATGTGAGGCTGATAAACTTCAACAGGGTTAACATGAGCAATGGAATAGTATTCATTTAATAAAGTTGAATTCATATGATCCATTAAATAATCATACAATACCCCTTTACGTTTTAAGCTATACCAGCGTTGCCCTTCGAAAGCTAACTCTCTTGCCCTTTCTTCAAAAATATTTTCAATTGTGGCGGATGTTGCATTACCAATTCCAGATCGATTCCGTACAACGTTAAGGTATTCTAGTGCTTTGCCAGCATTTCCTGACTCTAAATGAGCCTCTGCTCCTATCAAATAAGTCTCTGCAAGACGGTAAACCATTACATTTTTAAAATGCATTCGGTCCGTTGGCTCCACAGAAGAATCATAAAATTTAAGTATTCCGGGGCTTTGTCTTTTGTAATATAAAAAGAAATCATCTCCATCCCTATCATAGAGGTCTAATGGTTCACCAATGTTTTTTCCAGGGGGTAAAGTCTTGGGATCATTGTACAAATAATCAAAAATGTAATAGTTTCCAATTCTTTTATCATTTGGGTTTTCTTTTAATAAATCTGCAGCATAAGGATTAAGGCTTATAAAACCAAAACCATCACCACCATTTTCAGTAGATTGTTTCATACCCGGTTCAGCGGAATAATGCGCGATAGCCTGCCAACTCATCTGGTGCCATGCACCGCCACCTATTGCACTCTTTTCAAAGTTTATGGCAAAAAGAGTTTCATCATGTATTAATTCACCTGAAAACACTTCTTCAGATGAAACTAATGAATATGGTCCTTCATTGATAATTTCGTCAACAATTTCTGCAGCAAGTGAATAATTTTCATCCCACATTTCTACTTTACTTCTTAAATGATCAACAGCTCCTTTGTTCCAGCGTCCAAAATCTGAGGACACATATGGTAAATTTTCACTAGCAAATTGTAAATCCTCTCGTATTAATTTGAAAATATCTTCCTTAGAGGAGGCAGTTGAAGGACGATCAAAAGCTGTTTCAGGGTTTGTTGGTTCAGTTTTGAGATATATGTTTTTAAAAAGTCGGTATAATGTGAAATACGAACGTGCTCTAAAAACTTTAGCTTCAGCAACATTTTTCATTAATTTTTCACTGTTATCCCCTTTTTCTATAAGTTCATCTCCACCTTGAATAATGGAATTAGTAATATCAATTAATCTGTAGTTATGAGCCCAGAAATATCCATAGGCAGCCTCAGTCCCATAATCTCCATCCAAACCACAACCCCAAAAACAATTACTGAATAATGAAATTTCTCCATCGAAACCAGCAGCTACATCACTTTTTGCTTGAAGAATTAATGGAATAGCTCCATTTAACCAGTCGCGTTGATATGGTTCTCTATTCAATGAATATAATCCAACAACAGCGTTAGCTATTCCATCTGAACTAGAATATAAAAAATCTACCGAATTATTAGATAATAATTCATCTTTGAGAAAGTCATCCTGATAGCATGAGCTGACAAAAAACAATGAGAATGTCAAAAATAAAAGTCGCATTTGTAAATTAATTTTTTTCATTTTAGAAAGTTAAATTTAATCCAACAGTCAGGTTAAGGGTTTCTGGAAATACTCCTTGCTGTAAGTCTTGTTCCGGAGAATATGAAAGAAAATCTGTGATTGTAAAAAGATTTGTTCCTGTAAAATAAAGCCGCCCCTTAGTAGTATTCAATAATTTATTCAATTTATTACCAAAGTTGTAGCCTAGTGTTAGTGTTCGTAACCTTATGTAGGAAGCATCTTGCGCAGCAAATGAATTTAAATGCTCAAGCCAAACAGCAGTTGCATTGGCTTTTGGCCAATTAGTCGAGGGATTAGCGTCAGTATAGTAAGGCACTATAGGGCCATTTATTGAAGACTTCCAAAATTCTCCGTTAGCCAATACCGAATTAATTCGTGTAACTCCTTGAACACTATACCAGTCCATAAATAAATCAAAGTTTTTATAACTTAAAGTTGTATTAAATGAGCCGTACCAGTCAGGATCTGTATTAATAAAAATATTGTCGTTAATATCTATCACACCATCCCCATTTTGGTCAATAACACGAATGTAGCCAGGCTTAGACCCTAACTCTGGAATTACTGGACTACCATCAAGAAAATCAGATTCTTGATAGATTCCTGCATATTCAGGCAACCATAAGTTATTTATCGATTGACCAATTGAAAGTCGTCTACCAGATGAATCCACAATATCAATAAAGTATGTTTCCCCTGTATCAGGGTCAACTTGTGTTTCACCAGTTAATGCAACAATTTCATTTTGGTTTGTTGACCAATTAAGTCCTAAATCAAATGAAAAGTCTTTGGATTGAATCAAGGACCCATTTAATGAAAATTCAACACCTGTATTTTGTAATTCTCCTACATTAAACCTTGTCACGCTATAACCTGAGGAGGGATTAAGCTGTCTATCCAATAATAAATCCGTAGTATTAGTTTTATAATACTCAAATGTTCCCCTAACTCTATTTGTAAAAAATCCAAAATCTATTCCAGCATTTAATGTTGTTGTAGATTCCCATTTTAATTCAGGATTTCTCAATCGTGAAGATGCTGACGAGCCGCTAACAGTAGATATTCCGAAAATATATGGATTGTATTCTGCAACACCCAAAGACTCGAGAGAATTTATACCTTGATTTCCAGTAACCCCGTAACTCAGGCGTAACTTGAGCTGGTCAACAATATCAGATGAAATATCCTCTTCAGCTTTATAGGCTACAGATACTGCAGGGAAATAGCCCCATTTATTGTTTTCGGCAAAAACTGATGCACCATCAGCTCGAGTAGTTGCTTCTAACAAATACTTGTCTAAAAAAGAATATCTAACTCGTCCCATAAATGATAAAGATCTTCTACGCCAAACATATCTATTATTGTTAAGAAGTTCTGAAGCGAGACCATTGTAAGTTAAGGCATCATTTACAAAATCCGATTTATCCAACTGATTGTACTTGAAATTTTGCTCATCGTATGCATGTACTCCGGTAAAATCTAAATTATGTGTATCGTTGTTTATAATATTATAATTTAAGATATGTTCCACCAGAAGTTGTTTATACTGAGTATCTATGAGAACCCCTATACCATTATTGCCCTCGTCTCCCGCTGAATGTAATGAAGATCGATATGTACCTTGATCAGTATTTCGGTTTCTAAAAAAAGTTTTTAAAGAATAGGTGATATTAGAAGAAAGCTTATAATCAAATCGCAAGCTTAAATCTGTTAAATTTGTTTCTGTCTCATCAACTGACTCTCTCTGGTCCCATAATGGATTAACTGCATTAGAATTTTCTTCCCCAAAGTAATATTTTACTAGGTTTCCATTATCATCAAAAGGCTTGGCGATTGGACTTAAACTTGACAGAAATAACCCTCCCGTCTCACGATTTTGGTTAGCATGTTGAATATTAATTATTGCATCCATACTTAATTTATCAGTAATTTTTTGAGTTAAATTCAATTTGTATTGCAACCTATCAAATCCAGAATTAGGTATAATACCATCTTGTGTAAAATAATTCAAACTTGAGTAAACCGATGTTTTTTCAGTTCCAGAGGAATAGCTTAATGCATGGTTTGTTAGAAGTGCGTCTTGAAGTGCAAGATTTTCCCAATCAACAAAATTTCCATTTCTAATTAGATCGAGCTCAAAATCCTGCCATACAAAACGTAAAGGGGGTGAGTCAATCGCTAAACGAGCACGCCATGCATCCATTCTATAATTATAAAAACCTGGCGCATCATACATATCAAAGTTTTTGGTCAGTATCTGGGTTGTTACATAAGCTGAATAATTGAATGATGTATATCCCTTATTTGCTTTTTTGGTTGTAACTAAAATAACTCCGTTTGACGCACGTGACCCATAGATAGCAGTAGAAGCAGCATCCTTTAAAATTTCGACACTAGAAATATCATTAGGAGAAATATCATTAAGATTATCGTAAGGTAGGCCATCAACAATTATTAGTGGGTTATTTCCTCCATCCACTGAAACATTACCCCTGATAATAATATTTGAGTAACCTCCAGGACGAGCATCGCCTAAATTAACTTGGACCCCCGCAGCTCTACCACGCAATAACTCAGTAACATTTGTAGTTGGGGTTTGTGCTGCTTTGTCAACTTCAATAGTTGATACTGATCCTACAAGATTGCTCCTTTTTTGTGTTCCATAACCAACAACTACTACCTCGTCTAGCTTATTACTTGGTTCGAGAAAAATATTTAAATCTGTATTATTATCTACAACTTGGGATTGAGTCTTAAAACCAACATAGGAAATTAATAAAGTTTCTCCTAAACCAACAACGATATTGAAGTTTCCGTCAAAATCGGTTGTTGTACCATTGGAAGATCCTTCAACAAGAATCGTAGCACCAGGTAATACTTGGCCAGTGTTGGCATCTATTACAGAACCAGACACATTGATGACTTGTGCGAATGTGGTAACACTACAACACAATGATATGATGTAAGTAAAAATTTTGAGCATGTTAATTAATTGCTATGATTGAAGGCACAATGTAAAAAGAATTCATTAATATATAGTTAATTTTACGTACTACATTTTATATACTTGACAATTCTGCGAATCTTAAATTGTCAAATTTGTATTTTAACCTGTAAATTATCATTAAGTTCTTTTGTTAAAGTATAACTTGTATAGGAATTGTAAAGGAAATTTCAGTATCGATATTTACCTATACAGAAAGAATATAGCCAATAAGATTTGTTCCATGGTCAAGATTCATTCTTTTTCGCAATCTGTATCGCTTGATTTCTACACTTTTTGGAGAAATATTCAGAAGGGAGGCAATCTCCTTAGACGATAAATTTAAACGCAAATAGGCGCATAAGCGTAGATCGTTGGGAGTGATTTTGGGGTGAATTTCCTTGATTTTCTTTAGAAAATCTTGATCGGCATTATTGAAGGCCTCTTCAAAAAAGTGCCAGTCGTCACCGTTACTGATATTTTGATCAATGTTTCGAACAACTCTCTTCAGTTCAGAAACATCAGTGACTTTTATCAATTGGTCTTTGATTGACCCAAGTAAAGTATTCTTTTTAATCATGCTCATGGTAGAGATGGCAAGCTCCCGGTTCTTATTCTCTATCCGCTGATTTAATTTATCGTTTTTTGCTTCAATTAGTGCCTTGGTATTTGATAACTCTTTCAATGCCAACTCTTTTTTGGTCTCTTCTAAATATTTTATTTGCTGTCTTCTGTAATATCTTGTGTATAAATTATTTATCAAAAGTGATACGAACATAAGAATGACAACATAAAGGGCAACTGCCCAATAGGAGATATACCATGGATATGATATGGCAAAAGAATACTCTACAACTTCCCCAATTGGTTGTTGTCCACTTCTTGAACGAACATAAAAAGTATAATTGCCAAAATCTAAGTTCTTAAATTCTGCAAAAGAAAGATCACTCCAAGGCAACCAATCCGTGTGATAACCTTCCATGTACCACTGATACTGAATGCTATTTAGTGTGCTGTAATACGGTACACTAAATTCAAATCGCAAATTATTCATTTCTGGGGCTAACTTGGACGTTTGAAATAGAGAAAGTGAAATCTCTTTTTGATTTAAATTATACGCTGTAATGCGGGAAAAAAATAAGAGGGATTTAGGGATAACATATTGGCTGAGGGATAAGGTCAAAAAACCATTCATCGTCCCGAGTACAAATGAGCCATTGTTTAAATCTCCAACATTTTCAAACCCTAAGTTTGTTTTACGAAAATCACTGTGCAATGGAATTTTTTGTACACTAAAAGAGGAATCAAATATATTTTTTTCAATTAGTACGATGTTTTTTTCGAAAAACGTCCAAATTCGATTTTGTTGGTCAACAATCATCTTGCCCGTCAAATATGAATCATTTTTAAACATTTCGGATGAGATGGGGAGGGGTAAAAAATCTTCGGCTTGTGTGTCGTATATAAACATCCCGTCTGGGCTAAGGTAATACACTTCATCATTCAATTTTTCTAAGCTTGCATGTCGACCTCTTTGAATAGCAAGTGTCCTTACGTTTTTGGCAATTGTTAGGTTTTTAGAAAGCGTTAAATGATATACTCCTTTATACTCATGGCTAATCAAAACTTCCTGTTCGTTAATCGTTTCAAGGTGGCGTGAAGAAATATCAAAACCTGAGATTTTAAACGCATACTTCCAAACACCATTGACTCGATTCAGTACGTGGATCCCATCATATGACCCAACAATTATGGTGTTTCGGTCAATACTTCTGTGTGTCCAAGCCCCGATATATGACCCCACTCGAATCGCTGACTCTCCATTTACGATAAATGATCCGCGATCATGACCAACAAATAAAACCCCATTCACGATTTCTAAATTCCAGTTCTGGCCAGACAATCCACTCACGGAAGAAAACTCTGATTCTGCACGATTGAGTGGTCGGAAAAACAGCCCCCGATTGGTAGCGATATACAGTTTATTTTGATAGCGTATCGAGGCATAAACTGTTCCTAATTGGCCTTTTGAATCGTTATACACTTCAAAGGGAGAGTTTGTTAGTACACAATTAATTCCATTGTCTAGGCCTAGCCAAAGATTAAAATCTTTGTCCTCATAAATCGAAAGAACGGTATTGTTTAAAAGCCCTTTTTCAAAATTGAAGTGTTTACTTTCTCTACCGTCTTCAGAAACAATATATAACCCATTGGTCACCGTTCCGATCATATAATTTCCATTGGTTGATTGGAGACCGCTATACACCAACTCGGATTGAAGTATAGGTTTCAATACTGCCCAAGGGCGCAAAGCCTTATTTCGATAGGTGTAAAATCCTTTAGAAGAGGTGAGAACTCGTAGTCCATCGGAAAGGGGAAATAGTTCGATGACCTCTACATCCTGAAATTCTGACTTGCCAAACAAATAAATTATTCCAGTAGAACTGTATTGATAAATCCCATCTCCTTCTAGCTGAAAATACAATCGCTCAGCAACAACGAAAGATTTTAAAATGGGCTTCTCAGGTTGTATCGATTTGATTTCTTTGGTAGTCCGATTAAACAGTAGGATTCTGTTTAGGGATTGAAAGACAAGGTTATCTTCAATCTTATAGATATTCCAAAATTGTTCATCTTCAATAATCTCAACGCTGTACTCTTCTACTAGGGATTGGTAAGTGAGTTCCCCACTTGGTTGTTTGGTCCAATACCCAAAATCCATGTAACTTCCAGAGTATAAAATATCATCAAAATAGGCCACCGAGCGAACAATTGAATTTGTTGGATATAACTTCCATCGTTCAGCATCAAATGATAAAACCCCTTCGTTGTTGGCAATATAAATTTGGTTGTTAGATCCTTGGGTAAGCATCCAATTTTGGTTGCCTGCGGCATACTCCTCCATTGGGAAGCTTTGTATAGGAGGTAATGATTGGGTGTATAGTATAAAAATTCCTCCTAATATATTTATTATCAGGTAATTAATATATTTTATTTGACACACTAGTATAGGATTAGGTTGTCAAATGTAGTAAAATATATTCGATGTTACTTTATCATCAAACGCTTGATTTCACTAAAATTGCTACCTGAAATCTCTACCAGATAAAGCCCTTTAGGCAAATTGCTATGAATCGTAAATACTTTCTTGTTTGGTTGAAAGGATTGTAATTTCTGACCATTTAGCTTATAAATATGAACCTCTTCGATTAGAGTTCTACTTTCAAATTGAAAGTTCCCATCACATGGATTGGGATATAACAGCAGTTCCTTTTTTAAGGTTGAAGGAGTCGATAAGGACTGTAGTTGGTAAACACGAACATAATCAATTTCCATAATTGCAGAGCTGAAATCAGAAGCAATTGACCCTCCAAGAGCACCACCCATAGCCGTATTTAACAAGATAAAATGCTCATTATCAAAATACGTATTATTTTTATTGTCGAGCGTGTGAAATATAACATCATCAACCATAAGATTGATGGTATCAGCCGTCCACTCCATTGCATAGACATGCCAAGTTCCTGCAGTATCATTCACTGAAATATGGTTATATGTGTAAGTGTGATTCCCCTGGCCGTCTGGAAAGTGAAAAGCACCAGAAGTAATTGTTTTATTGGAGTCTTGTTCCATAATATCAATTTCTCCACAGGCAGGCCAAGCAGTATTCCCAAATCCTTGTATTTGCCAATATGCGCCTTGTTCCGAGATGTTTTTACCGAGAGTCCAAAAGGCAGGCCAGGTGCCTTGCTCAGGGGGTAATTTGGCACGTACTTCCATACGTCCATATTTAAAAGCATATTTACTATTCAATCTTGCAGAGGTGTAATTTTGTGAGAATCCCGTTTGAGGGTTTGAATACGTTTCTTTGATGGCTTTGATTTTTAGAGTCCCATCACTAACATATGAATTATCAAGGCGATCCGTGTAATGCTGTTCTTCATTATTATACCAACCTTGTCCATTGTTGGCCGGGTAGGTTTGATGAAACCATTTCGTATCATCAACTGGGTTGATTTGCCCTGAATAGTAAGTGCTTTCATCGTTTTCAAATTCATCCCCCCAAACCAGTACATAATCTTCGCTAGTCGCCTCATTCGTAATAATTTTAATGTTCGAGATTTCAACCTCAACATCCCGAGTAACTAAAAAAAGAAGAGCTGAGTTGTAGGTGTTTGATTCACTTGATGGAATATCAACTTGGTAAACATTATTTTCTGTTCCACTGTTGACGGCAAGGATGGTTACTGTATTCGTGTTTTGTGCTGGATCAACATCTGGCCATGGGTTGGCTTCAAAGCGAAAATAAATCTCCGCATTCGTTGGCGTGTTGGCCGTGAATTGCACTTTGCCACCACTAGGAAAATATAATGGGTATATATTTTGATTGTCATTGGCAAAACCAGCCCAAGATTCAGCAGAAGACGGAAATTCAAAAGTTCCATTTTCTTCGTCATAAACTGTTCCATCAAAAGTTCCTTGGAATAAAGGGTAATCAGTTGTTTGTGCGTTTGCAAAAACAATCGATGTAATAAAAAATAGAAGTGATTTTTTCATACTTGGTTTTCGAAAGCAAATATAAAAAATTATGTTACTGTTTGTTTTTTACATATATTTCATATCGTATTAAATTTTTATTATATCATTAGATTTTATGAAAATTAACCTAAAAAAAATTAGATGGCACTCATTATACTTTCAAAGCTATTTTATTTTTTTCATTTTGAATTTAAATGCTCAAAATTTTTATTCAGGCTCTGTAGTAGATCAAAATAATGATGTCATCATTGGTGCATCGGTGTTTTTAGAAAATTCAACTATTGGTACTCAAACTGATTTTGATGGAAAGTTTATTATTAATGCAAATGTTAACGATGTCCTTGTAATAACATATGTTGGATTTGAAAAACAAGAATTTAATTTGACTTTAAAAAAGGAGTTAGGAATAATTACTCTTAGAGAAAATATAGATGAATTAAATGAAGTTGTTGTTGTTGGGTATGGAAATCAAATAAAGGAGATGCTAACAAGCTCAGTAAGTTCTGTTGATGGAGATGATTTATCAATTGAACCTATTATTAATGCAACACAAGCTTTACAAGGTAAGGCAGCTGGAGTCCAAATTATTGCCTCTGATGCCCCCGGAGTCGGTTCCCAAGTTATAATTAGAGGTCTTGGTACCATTCAAGGCAGCAGAGACCCTTTATATGTTGTAGATGGAATTTTAACAAATAATATCAACAATATAAATACTTCTGATATAGAATCTATTAGTATTTTAAAGGATGCTGCTTCATTGGCTATATATGGAAATAGAGGCTCCAACGGTGTTGTAATTGTCTCCACAAAAAAAGGGCAAGAAGGAAAATTTTCATTTAATATAAATAGCAGTTTAGGATTTAGAAATATCAGTAAAAAAACACCAATGGCAGATGCTAGTTCTTTTGTAACATTTAGTAATGAAGCTATCTACTGGAATTTAATTTCCGATTCTAACCCTTACAACGACAACAGCTTAAGTTATTTTTTTCCTACCAATCAATTATATAACACAAATTGGTTGAAGGAGGTATCACAGTTAGGGTTAATGACTAACTATAATATATCGATTTCCGGTGGGCAAAGTGATATTAAATCTTTTACAAGTTTTAGTTTGAACAAAGAAGAAGGTATTTTAATTGGCAACTCATTTGAAAGAGCTACTTTTAGAAACAACATAAACTTTAAAGTATCAAACAAAATTGATTATTCACACAACATAAGTGTACAATTGGCAAATTCAACTCCAAAATCTTTTGGGGTTTTTACAAGTGCCTATAAACAATCCCCAATTATTCCTGTACGAGACAAAAATGGAAGATATGGTTCATCCATCGCATTTAACAATGTAGCTAACCCAGTCGCACAATTAGATCTTCAAAATGAAAAGCAACGTTATTCAAAACTACAAGGTTCATTTAAATTAGATTATAAAATCATTAAGTTCTTAGTAATGACTTCACGATTTTCAATTGAAACAAACTATAATCGCTTCTATAATTTTGAAAATCGATTGGCAAAATATTTATCTATCGACCCAGGAAATACAATTAATAATTTTCAACCTACAGACCCTGATGCGCCAGAAATGCCTGAAACTGTTTTAAATGTGTCACATAATAATGATTATCGTTGGTTCTTGGATAATTATATTAACTATAATAAAAATTTCAATGAAAAACACAATATTGATGCAACACTAGGAATTGTTGCAGAGGCAAATAAATATGAATCACTTTTTGGTTTAAGAACTAATGTCCCCGTAGAATCAAACTTAAATTTTAATCTTGATTTGGGGAACAATAATGACGGAACAGAAGAGTCGGGAGGTGGATTTTCTGAGGAAAGAAAGTTATACTCCTACATATCTAGATTAAACTATGCCTACTTAAATACATATATGTTTAATGCCTCTTATAGAAGAGACTCAGCTAATTTCTTTAATAAAAAATTTAGGCATGGAAATTTCTTTGCTGTAAGTGCAGGATGGCTTGTAAGCGAAGAGGGTTTCATGGAAAACAGTCCATTTGATAAACTTAAATTTAGAATTAGCTATGGTGAATTAGGTAATTCCCAAATCCCTAGTTTGAATGTTGTAAGGTTTAATCAGGGTTTTCCTTACCCTTTTGGATCTGGTCAAGATATACAACAAGGAGGTACTATTACTGCTACTATACAAGAGGATTTAACTTGGGAAACAACAAGTGAATACAATTTTGGTATTGAATTTGCTCTACTGAATTTTAAATTGAATGGCGAAATAGATCTTTATAAAAAAGTCAATGAAAATGCGATTTTGCCAATGGAGCTTCCTGACACTTTTGGGTTCGATCCCTTTTTGTCTCATGTTGGTGAAATTTCCAATATAGGGGCTGAACTAAGTATTAATTGGATTGATAATTTCTCTGATAATCTGTCTTACAGTATTGAATCTAATTTATCTTACAACAAAAATGAGCTTTCGAAAGTTACAAACCAATTTTTTGCGAATCAAATTGGAGGTAGTATAAATAATGGCCAATACACGAAAAAGGTTTCACTAGGTCAGCCATTAGGTAGTTTTTTTCTGTATGACGTGGCTGGAATTGATGATAAAGGTCAATTTGTTTACAAAGATTTAAATAATGATGGAGAAGTAAATGAAGATGATAGACGCTTTTTTGGATCATTTATACCCTCAATAACTGCAGCATCAAATATTAAAGTTGAATTCAAAAACTTTGATTTTAATTTGAATATGTATGGGAGTTTCGATAACAAAGTATACAATGGAAAAAAAGCGCAAAGATTTGGAAATGAGAATATGGAGAAATATGTATATAATAATCGGTGGACAACAGTAAGGCCAAGTAACACCACCCCAAGAGCTTCTAATTCTATACCCCTTTCATCAAATTATTTTTTGGAATCTGGTGATTTTTTCAGAATAAATAACGTTACATTAGGATATACATTTAATATTTCCAAATCAAAAATTTTCAAAAAAATAAGGGCATACGCCACAGCAAAAAATTCTTTCATATTTAAGAGATATTCTGGCTACACGCCTGAACTTCCAGGAAATCCTCTTGGGTTAGCTGGAGTAGAGTTAGATGCATATCCAACACTAAGCTCTTATTTTTTGGGAGTTAATCTTTCATTTTAATTATTTATGACTCGAATAACTAAAAGCCTTAGCAAATACGCATATTACTTATTAATTATTGTATCCACTTTTCATTTTTCTTGTACTGAGAAATTTTTAGAAACAAATGCTAACGAAATTACAATTGATGCGATCTCCGCTGAACAAGCTGTGCAATTAGTTAATAGCACATATAATATTTTTTTATCATGGCAGGTGAGCTCATTTTCATGGAATGCAATAAGTAGTATTGCTAGTGATGATGCTGATAAAGGAAGCGACCCAGGAGATACAGGTGCTGATAAACATCTCTTTGATATTTTAGCTCACGATGCAACATCAATTTCAATAGCTGAAGTATGGGAAGGGCATTATAATGGAATACAACGTGCAAATCAAGCAATTAATAGGATCAAACTTTTTGATGAATTAGATTCTGAATTAAAACTTCGGCTTATTGCTGAAGCAAAATTTTTAAGAGCACTGTTGTATTTTAGACTTGTTCAAACTTATGGTGGGGTTCCAATTATAAATGAGACTCCAGATATCAATTCGCCAATAGAAACCTTACTTCGTAAAGCATCCAAAAATGAAGTTTTTGAATTTATTGAAAAAGATTTGATTGAATCAATAAATGTATTACCAGAAAAAAGTACTTATGCTGACAACCAGTTAGGCCGTGCAACCATAGGAGCAGCAAAAACCCTCCTAGCTAAAGTTAGTATGTATCAAAGTAAGTGGGAAACAGTACTTGAATTAACAAATGATGTTATAAAATCTGGTGAATATAATTTAACTCCAAATTACGAAGACATCTGGAAAGAGATAGGAGAAAACAATCAAGAATCAATTTTTGAAATCCAGGCCAAAGGGGAATTACCTTCTGTTGGCGTAGACCAATATAGCTTAACTCAAGGTGCAAGAGGAGTGGGTGGTTGGGGATGGGGATTTAATGTGCCAAGCGATAACCTTTTAAATTCTTATGAACCTAATGATTTAAGAAGAGATGCTACTATTATTTTTAGAGGTGAAACTCTTTATGACGGAAGATTCGTACCTGAGACCGTTGTTAATCCAATGTATAACCAAAAAGCTTACTCAAGTGCATTTACAGATTATCAACAAACAGGGAAAAACATTAGAATTTTAAGGTATGCTGAGGTACTGCTTATGAATGCTGAAGCTGCTAGCCAGCTTGGAGGTGACGTAGCAGGACCACTTAATCAAGTTAGAAATAGAGCAGGATTAGAGTCCATAAATAATCCTTCCCAATCTGACGTTTGGAATGAGAGAAGATGGGAGCTTGCTTTTGAGCATGACAGATATTTTGATTTAGTTCGTCAAGGTCGAGCTGCTACTGTTTTACAATCACTAGGAATTCCATTTAAAGTTGGAAAACATGAGCTATTTCCAATACCCCAAGTTCAAATAAATTTGAGTGATGGAATATTAAAACAGAATCCAGGATGGGAATAAAATTGACATTGAGTTTAAATTCATTAATTTACACAATGCATTTTAAAGTTGTAACAATTTTTATGATTGTTGGTTTTATCTCATGTGATAACCCAAACAATATCGACCCGCCTCCAGCAGATGTTGGATTTGTACCAAACAAAATTATTGAAACCATTCCATTTGAAGATTTACTTGAACTAACACAAGAAAAAACATTTAAATATTTTTGGGATTTTGCTGATCCTATAAGTGGTTTAGCTAGAGAAGATAGTAGCAGTCCAAATATTATTACAATGGGTGGATCAGGGTTTGGAATTGCAGCATTTCCAGTAGGTGTTGAAAGAGGATGGATAACAAGAGATGACGCTGTAAATAGAATGGAAACTATTTTATCTTTTCTTGAAGGAGCTCAAAAATATCATGGGGCTTTTTCTCATTGGTATGACAATTCTGGAAACACAATTCCATTTAGTACTTTGGATGATGGCGGAGATATTGTGGAAACTGCATTGTTGATACAGGGTTTGTTAATTGCTAGACAATATTTTTCAGAAAACAATACAAAAGAAACTGAAATACGTAATAGAATTACCACACTCTGGGAAGGGGTAGAGTGGACATGGTATACACAAGGACAAAATCAAATAACATGGCATTGGTCACCAGTAAATAATTTTGATATTAATCTTAATGTAAGAGGTTGGAATGAATCTTTAATCGTTTATGTTTTAGCAGCTTCCTCTCCAACCTTTCCAATTAATATCGATGTTTATAAAGATGGTTGGACATCAAATGGAAATATTATAAATACTTGTACATTCTATGACATATATTTACCTCTTGGAGAAAATTTTGGTGGTCCGTTATTTTTTTCTCATTACTCATTTATTGGTATTAACCCAACAAACTTGTCTGATCAATACACAAACTATTTTGATCAAAATAGAGCTCATACTCTTATCAATTATAAACATTGTGTGGAGAATCCATTTGGTTATGATGGTTATAATGACTTTAGTTGGGGAATAACTGCTAGTGCAAATTATAACGGTTATTCAGCTCACAGTCCAACAAATGATTTGGGGGTAATTGCACCAACTGCTGCACTATCCTCGTTCCCTTATACTCCATTAGAATCTAAAAAAGCATTAGAACACTTCTATTATAATTTAAATGATAATCTATGGGGCGAATATGGGTTTTATGATGCATTTTCAGTACATTATAATTGGTATTCAGATAAATATATTGCAATTGATCAAGGTCCAATTTTATTGATGATTGAGAACTATAGAACACAATTATTATGGAATTTATTTATGCAAGATCAGGATATAATAAATGGATTAGAGGGTTTAGGGTTTAACTTTTAATTAAATCAAAATAACTATGAATCAAAAAATATTTTTTTTGTTTATTATACTAAGTTACTTTTCATACAGCCAATGTATTGCCCCCATAATCACAAATTTTGAATGTGGGATGCCTACACAAAATATTTTAGGCAATGGAATCACACCCATTTTAAATTCGAATCAAATTGGCATCAACTATTCTAATAATATTGGAGAATATACGGATGATGGAACAAATGGATGGGATAATCTTCTAATTGATTACAGTACTGTAATTGACCTATCATCAAATCCGTACTTAAGTTTTAAGTTATACTCTCCATCATCAATACAAGTAATGGTAAAACTTGAAGGTGGAACAGCAGTAGAAAAATGGTCTGATTTTAGCAGTATCAATACATGGGAAGAATTTAGTTATGATTTTAGCGACGCTGTTAGTAATGGGAATACCAAAGTGGTTTTATTTTTTAATGCAGGAGTTCAAACTGGAACAACTAATGATGTGTATTATATTGATGATATTCGCTGGACAAACTATACAAGTATGTTCCCAATCATTTCTGATTTTGAAAGTCTAAACTCTTCAGTACCAATGACTGGAGAAATTCAGACAGTTTCAAACCCATATTATAGTGGGATAAATACCTCATCAAACGTTGGTCAATATACGGATGATGGAACAAATGGATGGGATAATCTTCTAATTGAATATAGTACTGTAATTGACCTTTCATCAAATCCGTACCTAAGTTTTAAGCTCTATTCACCATCTTCTATACAAGTAATGGTAAAACTTGAAGGTGGAAAAGCTGTAGAAAAATGGTCGGATTTTAGCAGTATTAATACATGGGAAGAATTTAATTATGATTTTAGCGACGCTGTTAATAATGGGAATACCAAAGTGGTTTTATTTTTTAATGCAGGAGTTGAAACTGGAACAACTAACGATGTGTATTATATTGATGATGTAAAATGGTCTAGCACTTTGTCTATCAAAAATTCTAGAAAAATTTCTGAGTTAACTTCTTATCCAAATCCTGTAGAGGATATGATACGTATTGAATCAAATTTTAATATAGATTCATTTATTATTCTTGATGTTCAAGGAAGAAGTTTATTGTCTCAAAAAGATATAAATAAAAAGTCTATTGAAATTGATATTTCAATGTTAAATTCAGGGACCTATTTTTTGAAAAATATCCTTGAAAAAGAAATTAAAACACTCAAAATAATTAAAAAGTAAAAATAAATTATCATTAAATAATTTTCATATATAGATTTTTATAATGAAAAAACTAAATTCTTATTTGAATCACTTTGGCATATTCTTGATGCTGTTAATTTGTGTATCTTGTGAAGATAAGTTCAAAAACTTTCCAATTATAAATTACAGTCCATGTGATGACAATAGTGTAATTATTGATCCAAACATAATTAGCGATTTTGAATGTCAATCTAACTATGCCATGAATCAAGTGCAATCAGTTAGAAACCCATCAGAGACTCCTTTAAATTCAAGTAAGTTTGTTGGCATGTATAAAGACACTTCTAGTCCAACAGATTTTATTTTAATTGATATTGGTGGTAAGATTGATTTATCAAGAAACTCCGTATTTAAAATTAAAGTAAAAACCGAAATTTCTGGAGAGCTAAGGGTTATGTTAGATGGGGGGACCTCAAATCCAGTATTTATTTCTAAAGATGTTGAAGGTGATAATGGTTGGGTAATATATAGTTTTGATTTTAGTTGGAGACAAAATGAAAATCATAAAGAATTAAAAATTTTCTTTAATTATGGTCAGGAAATTTTGGGCGATATTCCAAATGTATATTACATTGATGACTTAATCTTCGATAATTACGTGGACCCATGTCAAAATGTTCAACAAATCTCAACTGTAATAAGCGATTTTGAGTGTCAACAAAATTTTGAAATAGTAAATAGTCTAAATAATGTTCAAATTATTAGTAACCCATATCCTGATGATATAAATAATAGTGTTTTTGTAGGTGTCTTCACTGACAATGGAACTAACGTATCAGATGCTTTAACTTTTGATCTTGGTGAAAGTCTTAATTTAATTGAAAACTCCCAATTACACATCAAAATTCATTCCTCAACTAGAGCCCCATTACTAGCCAGACTAAGTGGAGTTTCATCCCAGCAAAACGTTACTAGTAATATTGTTAAAACTGGAGAGTGGATAAATTATATTTTTGATTTTAGCAATGCGAATTACAATCATACTACTTTGGAAATATATTTTAATTATGGGGTAAATAATGGCCCCTCTGATCTAATTTTCTACGTAGACGAAATAATGTTTCTACCTGCCCCGTGCGATGAACCACTCAATGAAGATTGTTTAGGAGTAGCTGCAGACCTAAATATTATAAGTAATTGGAACTGCCAACAAAACTTCGGTATCGAAAATTCTATTCCAATAGTTTCGAATCCACTAATAAGTTGTGAAAATAGAAGTCAATCTGTTGGAAAGTATACTGATAATGGTTTGGAGCCATGGGATGCCTTTATTCTCAATTATGAAACTCCAATTGATCTAAACAATTTCAACAAATTAAAATTTAAGCTTTACACATCATCATCTATTCAAGTCCTAGCAAAAATTGAGGGTGGTTCTGCAGTTGAAAAATGGTCTGATTATAGCGTGGTTAACTCGTGGCAAGAATTTAGTTACGATTTTAGTGATTCCATCTCAAAAGGAAATACAACCTTAGTTTTATTTTTCAATGCAGGGCAAAATAATGGTTCCTCACAAGATATATATTTTATTGATGAACTCAGATGGGATAAAAATTAATCCCGCCCACCTCTAAAATCTAATTATTGTAACTTAACTAAATAGGTTTTATTGCCAAATAATGAAAATAATTGATGTAACTCCTAAAATAAATCTTTTGAAAAAATGAACAAAGACACTTTAACACTAGCATTTTTATGTTTGATTTTAATTTTTGGTTGTGCTAAAAATACAAACCCTAATCAATCAAATAATGATATTTATAAAAAGGTTGATTCACTTATGAGCTTGATGACCATTGAAGAAAAAATTGGTCAAACAATTATGTTTAGTGGAGATTGGGATGTAACTGGTCCTGTAGTTAGTTCTAATAACATGAAACTTTTGAGAGATGGAAACCTTGGTGCCATGTTTAATGTTTATTCAGCGAAAAAAACAAAAGAATTACAAAAAATTGCTGTCGAAGAGACAAGGCTTGGTATTCCTTTATTATTTGGATATGATGTAATTCATGGCTTTAAAACGATATTCCCAATCAATTTAGGTCATGCTGCAAGCTGGGATATAGAAGACATTAAAAAATCAGCCCGTATAGCTGCAGATGAAGCATCCTCAGAGGGTTTACATTGGACTTTTGCTCCTATGTTGGACATTGGACGTGACCCTCGGTGGGGACGGGTTTCAGA
>MDTB01047471.1_pt1 | contig 23186 bp, 18 predicted proteins | sample 811161 | NCBI WGS metagenome assembly MDTB01 (sample SAMN05326650, study PRJNA326480) | marine metagenome | isolation source: seawater | place: Mediterranean Sea | collected 2009
AATAATTGCAATCTTCATTTTTTTTTCAGCCACAAAACAAGTATCATAGCCAACGGAATCCCCTATTTGCAAACTCCTTATTTGTGCCAAATTACTCACCAATTTTCCAACTGGCATTAAATGTTCATCATCCCCAATTCCATATAGCCCTATGCCTAATCGAACCATTTGATTTTGCGCTTTGGTAAATCGCAAAGCCCCTGCAGTATTGAGGATATGCCTTTTAGGATTGATGTTTAGTTTTTCATAAAAGGCATCACAAACACCATTGAACTTTTCAATTTGATTATGAGTAAAAGCATCTTTTTTCTTATCATCAGCTGCTGCCAAATGAGAGCAAATACTTTTTATTATTAATTGAGGAAAGGCTGTTAACTTTTTGCTTAAATCATCTATTTCTTCAGCATTAAACCCATAACGATTCATCCCGGTATTAAATTTAATATGTACAGGAAGAGGGGATTTTTTGTTCCCAAAAAGCTCCAATAATCGCATGTTGTAAATCACTGGCTCCAAATTGTATTTTATAATTTTAGAATAACTTTTTACTCCTGGATTTGCTACAATTATTGGCAGTGTAATTCCGGATTTTCTAAGATTTACACCTTCTTCAAAATCAGCTACCCAAAACGCATCAACACCTAATTTTTCTAGTTCTTTGGCGATTGCAATATCTCCATGCCCATAAGCAAACGCTTTTACAACAGCAATAATTTCAGTTTTAGTATCTAGCTTTGATTTTAAATAATAAAAGTTGTGTTCTAATGCCTTTAAGTCAACATATAATATGGTTTCGTGAGATAATGACACGCTTATAGTTGTTTGTTGAAACAATTTCTACAAAGAGGCTTGTATTCATTCATTTTCCCTAATTTTACCAGTTCTTCATCCTCAGTTTTTCTAAATGAATGATTGGCAATTGCTCCACAATCTACACAAATGGCATGCACTTTGGTAATATGTTCAGCAACTGAAAGTAGGTTTGGTATAGGGCCGAAAGGGTTGCCCAAAAAATCCATATCTAATCCAGCTACTATTACTCTAATTCCATTAGATGCAAGCTGATTACAAACTGTATAAAGATTGTTATCAAAAAACTGAGCTTCATCAATAGCAACTACATCTACATTTTCTGAATGTTGAATAATATCACTGGAAAAATCTACACTTAGGGAATCTATAAAATTATCGTCATGAGAAACCACTTGTTCTTTATTATAACGCGTATCAATTTTAGGCTTGAAAATCTTGATATTAAGCTTTGCATATTTAGCCCTTTTCAAGCGCCTCAGTAATTCCTCTGTTTTTCCTGAAAACATGGAGCCACAAATTACTTCAATACTCCCTTTTTGCATTGGATGGTCAATTTGAGATTCTAAAAACATTTTTAATAATGATTTTTTCTAGGCATTCATTATGTTTGCTAACAAAAATATAAAAAGCAATTGCATATTATATGAAAATAAAAGCTTTGTTTTTCGCTACTTTTTTTCTTTTTTTGGGTATTTCATCTCATGCTCATAATCCATTACTTATAGATTCAATTCATAGTGGAAGAGTTGTACTTATTAGTAGCAGTTTGGCTCTAACTTTAGGGGGCTCTTATTATTATTTGCAAAATGCTTGGTGGAATGAAAAGCAAATTGCTTTTCATTTTGATGATGGAAGCGATAAAGTATATGCATTAAATGTTGATAAAGCAGGGCACTTTTTAGGAGGTTTACAAGCAGCTGATATGTTTGCTTCTTCAATGCTCTGGGCAGGCATGAATGAAAAAAAATCCCTTTGGTATGGCAGTTTTTTTGGTTCCGGTTTGCAATTAGCTATAGAAGTGAAAGATGGATATGCGCCTTATTGGGGCTTTAGTAAAGAAGATTTGATTATTGGTTCTGCAGGAGCATTTTTGCCAATAGCACAACATTATTCCTCTACACTAAATGCATTTAATTTCAAATTTTCCTATTGGAAAAGATATAACACTTATTGGGATTTAGAACAGCAAAGAGGGAAAACGGCCTATAAATATGCTTGGCAAGATGATTATGTAAACCAAACCTATTGGCTCTCAATTGACGTCCATCATTTTCATAAAAAATTTCCTGATTGGCTAAATATTGCAATTGGTTTTGGTTTAGATGAAACACAATATTTAAACCCTAACAACACAAAAGTTGGCGGAAATAACGAATGGTATATTGCATTAGATTATGATTTGCCAAAGCTGTTAAAAAAATACAATAGTCCAGTGGCTAAAAAAGTCAAGCATTGGTTGAATTATTTTCATTTTCCCGCACCCACAATAAGAATTACTCCAAAAGCAGACTTTTACCCGCTATTTCTCTAAATTTGTAAGATGTCAAAACTTTATTTTATACCAACACCAATTGGAAATCTTGAGGACATCACTTTAAGAGCCATTCGTTTGTTAAAAGAAGTAGATGTGATTTTAGCAGAAGACACCAGAACAAGTAAAAAACTTTTAAAACATTTTGGAATTGATACTCCCCTTACATCTTTTCATATGCATAATGAACATAAGGTTTTGGAAAAAAATATTGATCGGCTAAAATCAGGAGTGAATTTCGCACTCATTTCAGATGCCGGAACACCTGCAATTTCCGATCCAGGATTTTTATTGGCTAGAGCTTGTGTTGAAAATAATATTGAAGTTGAATGTTTGCCAGGAGCAACCGCATTTGTTCCAGCACTTGTAAATTCAGGGTTGCCTATAGATAAATTTGTGTTTGAAGGTTTTTTACCTATAAAAAAAGGGAGGCAAACCAGATTAAAATTATTAGCAGAAGAAAAACGCAGCATCGTTTTTTACGAATCACCTCATAGAATCTTAAAAACACTTCATCAGTTTGAAGCATATTTTGGACCAGAAAGGCAAGTAGCTGTATCAAGAGAAATAAGTAAAATGTATGAAGAAACAATTAGAGGCAATACTGCTGAGTTGATAAATCATTTTCAAGTAAATAAACCAAAAGGAGAATTTGTAATTGTAATAGCAGGAAAGAAATGAAAATTAAAAATTTTATAAACAAAAAACCTTTTGTGATTGCTGGCCCTTGTAGTGCAGAGTCAGAAAATCAGCTTACTTATATTGCAAAAGGGATTAAAGGTCAAACTGATGTTTTCAGAGCAGGGGTGTGGAAGCCAAGAACAAAGCCAAATTCTTTTGAAGGGATTGGCAAGCAAGCATTAGATTGGTTAAATATAGTGCAGCAAGAAGTGGGTTTAAAAGTAGCAACAGAAGTAGCGACAGCAAAACATGTTGAGCTTTGCCTAAAAGCAGGAATTGATATGCTATGGATTGGCGCAAGAACTACAGTTAATCCTTTTTATGTGCAAGAAATTGCTCAGGCTCTCAAAGGAGTTGATATCCCCATTTTTGTAAAAAACCCTATTCATCCTGAACTTAGTTTGTGGCTTGGGGCATTTGAACGATTAAATAAGTTTGGAGTTAAGCAATTAGGGGCTATTCATAGGGGGTTTTATTGCTATGAAAACTCGGCATTTAGGAACGATCCAAAATGGGAGTTGCCCATAAAATTAAGAGAGGAAGTTATAGATTTGCCCATCATTTGCGACCCCTCTCATATTGCTGGAGATAGCCAGATGATTGCAGAAGTTGCACAAACGGCAATGGATTTGAATTTAGATGGACTAATGATAGAAACGCATACAAATCCCAAATCGGCTTTGAGTGATGCACAGCAGCAAATTACACCAAAAAAACTTCAGCAAATTCTTAAAGCACTAGTGCTAAGAAAATCTAAAACAAATGACGATTTTCTAAACATTAAACTAAAAGCGTTCAGGCAAAATATAGACGTTTTAGATAGAAAAATGGTTCGCTTATTATGCGATAGAAAAAAAATAGTTGAACAAATTGCGGAATTTAAACAGCAAAATAAAATCACCATATTTCAATTAGAAAGATGGTTCGAGATATTGAAATACAGAAAAAAAGATGCGCTTGATTTCGAAATGGATGAAAAAATGGTAGCTGAAATATTTGAACTCATACACAAGTATTCCATCCTCATGCAAACCAAAATTATGAGAAACAGCAATGCAGAAAAGTTGGAAAATAAAACAGGCAGATAATAAAGTTGTAGATGACTTAGCTGTAAGTTTAGGGGTAAGTACTTCTATTGCCCAGCTTTTGGTATTAAGAGGAATAACTACATTTGACCAGGCAAAGCAATTTTTTCGTCCAGATTTTTCACAAATGCATAATCCTTTGCTGATGAAAGGGATGCAAAATGCAGTAGACAGATTGCAGCAAGCTATATCAGATAAGGAGAAAATTTTAATTTATGGGGATTATGATGTAGATGGCACCACTTCAGTAGCCATGATGTATGCCTTTTTACAAGAACTCACACCAAAAATTACTTATTATATACCCTGCCGATACAAAGAAGGGTATGGCATTTCATTAGAAGGAATTGATTATGCAGCAGAAAATCATTTCACACTTATTATTGCTTTAGATTGTGGTATTCGTGCTGTTGATCAAATTGAATATGCTAATGAAAAAGGGATAGACTTTATTATATGCGATCATCATAATCCCGCTTCAAAAATTCCCAATGCAATAGCAGTTCTTAATCCAAAACAAGAAGATTGCGATTATCCATTTAAAGAACTTTCAGGCTGTGGAGTCGGATTTAAATTTATTCAAGCATTTAGTGAGCAAAACAATATTCAATTTGAAAAAATCACACCTCTTTTTGACTTGTTAGCCATAAGTATTGCTGCAGATCTTGTGCCTATGACAGGAGAAAATAGGCTGTTTGCTTACTTTGGATTAAAGCAACTCAATGAATATCCCAGAATTGGAATAAAAGCATTAATGGATGCGTCAAAAAGAAAAGGGAAATGGACTATTTCAGATATTGTTTTTGGGATAGCCCCCCGAATCAATGCTGCTGGAAGAATTGAACATGGAAAAATTGCGGTAGATATTTTAACTGCAGCAAATCAAGAAAATGCAGCTAAATTGGCAGAGCAGATTGAGAGCTTAAACAGTAAAAGAAGAGGTCTTGATCAAGAAATTACAAAAGAGGCGCTCAAAATGATAAATAAACAGAAGAAATCAACTGTGGTATATAGCGGAAATTGGCATAAAGGGGTAGTAGGAATTGCTGCTTCTCGCTTAATTGAAACACACTACAAGCCAACAGTAGTATTAGCAGAAAAAGAAGGCGAACTAACGGGTTCTGCTCGCTCTGTAAAAGGATTTGATTTGTATAATGCAATAAAAAGTTGTGAGCAATATTTAGAAAAATTCGGTGGCCATAAATATGCTGCCGGGCTTAGTTTAAAAAAGGAAAATCTGCAAAACTTTATTGAAGCTTTTGAAAAAGCTGTTTCATCTACAATTACTAAGGGGCAGCTTGTTCCAGAAATAGGCATTGATATGGAGCTTGCCTTAGACGAAATTGATGATAAATTTTTTAGAATAATTCAGCAATTTGCTCCTTTTGGCCCTCAAAACAGAAGTCCAATTTTTATTTCTAAGACAGTAAAAGATAACGGTTGTGGCAGTAAGGTTGGTGCAGACAAAACGCATTTACGCTTGAATGTAACAGATGAAAATATGAATAAATCGATTAGCAGTATTGCTTTTGGTTTAGCGCATTATTTTGACAAAATAAAAGACAGTCAGTATTTTGACATTTGCTATTCAATTGATGAAAACATATGGAATGGCAGGAAGAATTTGCAATTAAAAATAAGAGATATTAAAAGCGCTTAACACATTGTTCTTCCTAATTTTTCTGCAATAAGTTTTCTCACTTGCAAGTATTTGGCATAAGTTTTTGTAATCTGCTCTAAATTCTCAGGACTCTCTTTTAGCTGCAATTGAATGTCAGCAAGTTTTGCGTCTAAGTGTTTTAATTTTAGAGAATAAATAGAACTTTCTACTGCCTTCCTAATTTTGTGTTCTTCCGTGCCAGTTAGTATCTTATGTTTTTCTCTCCAATTCTCACTCAAATGGTGTTTTTTGCTTATCAAATCAATAGCTAATCGGCTTATGGAAGGGTTAAAATGAAGGGTAAAATAACTTAATTTTATTTCCCCATTTTTTTCTAAATGCTGCTTGATTTCAGTTAACAAAAGTTGATAATCTTGTCTTTCAAAAGCGATATTGTCTGCTTCTAACTCTTGAATGATAAAAGCGGCAATGGAAATTGATTGATTATCAATTTTGAGCTCTTCATTTCCATAATTTAACAATAGTCTTACGATTTCCTTTTCTTCTTTGTTTGCTTTTTGCTTATCTATTTTTTTCAAATCATCCCCGTTATCAACATCTATTTTTGAAGCGAAAGGAGCTCTTATTTTTTGCTTTTGTGTAGTCACTTCTTTTGCCAAATTCACTTCTTTTACTTTCAGCATTCTACTACATACTTTTATGTATTCACTTTTGCTAATAGCATCAGGAATTTGGGCTATTGAACTGGCTATATCCTTTATCATTTCTACTCTTTTTGCAGGATCGTTTTCTCCATCTTTACTCAACACATTTGTTTTGAAAGTAATAAAATCCTGCTGATTTTTTTGCAAATACTGCATCAACTCTTCTTGTGTAGAATTTTTTGCAAATGAGTCCGGATCCTCTCCATCTGGAAACAACACCACCCTTACATTCATTCCTTCAGAAAGTATCATGTCTATACTTCTGAATGAAGCTTTCAGTCCAGCAGCATCTCCATCAAATAGAATGGTAATATTTTTTGTAAAACGATTGATCAATTTAATCTGCTCAGTTGTAAGTGAAGTTCCAGAAGAGGAAACCACATTCTGTACTCCTGCCTGATACAATGAAATCACATCAGTATATCCTTCTACAATATAGCAGTTGTTCAACTTACTGATTTCTTGTTTGGCAAAATAAATACCATACAAAATCTTACTTTTTAAGTAAATTAAACTTTCCGGCGAGTTTACATATTTAGCTTTGTTATCTTTTTGTAGTGTCCTCCCGCCAAATCCTAAGACTCTACCTGAAAAACTATGAATAGGAAACATCATTCTTTCTCTGAATCTGTCCAAAGTTGTATCATTTTTTACAATTGACAAACCAGAATCTTGTAGATATTTTAATTTATAAGAAGAATTGATAGCCACTTTACTTAAAGCGTCTTTTTGCTTAGGGCTATATCCTAGTTGAAATTTCTTTATAGTTTCTTCTGAAAAACCTCTTTCCTTAAAATAACTCAACCCAATGGTTTTGCCTTCCTTACTTTCCCACAATTGCTCTTGAAAAAACTTATTGCCAAAAGCACTTATTACATACAAACTATCCCTATCTTTTACCCTTATGCTTTGTTCGGCAGTCATTTCTTTTTCAACCACCTCAATATTATATTTTTCAGCTAAATACTTTAATGCCTCAGGATAAGAATAATGCTCATGATCCATTACAAAGCTTACAGCATTTCCTCCTTTCCCGCAGCCAAAGCACTTATAAATTCCCTTGCTTGCCGAAACAGTAAATGAAGGCGTTTTCTCATCATGAAAAGGACAATTCCCAATAAAATTCGCCCCTCTTTTTTTGAGTTGTACAAAATCAGAAACCACCTCCTCAATTCTTGCCGAATCAAATATTTTATCTATTGTTTCTTTAGGAATCATTGTTTTCTTTCAATTACAAAGTCTATCATTTTTTTAAGTGCTTTTCTTGCTTCACTATCTTCAAACTCCATTAAAATTGTCAATGCTTTTTGGTGATAATCTTTCATCATCTTTATTGCGTACTCCAATCCTCCGCTTTCTTTTACAAGTTCGATTATTGTCGCCACTTTTTCAGCATCCTTATTGTGATTTTTTATGACATCAATTATGAAATTTTTTTGCTTTACATCACAATTGTTTAGTGTATAAATTAAAGGCAATGTCATCTTCTGCTCCCTGATATCAATACCGGTGGGTTTGCCAATTATCGGATTATGCGTATAATCAAACAAATCGTCTTTTATCTGAAAAGCAATACCTGCAGTTTCTCCAAACAGATGCATTTTAGCTATTGTATTTTCATCTTGAGTTGCAGAATTTGCGCCAGAAGCACAGCATGCCGCAATAAGAGCAGCTGTTTTCTGTCGAATAATATCAAAATAAATATCTTCTTTAATATCTAACTTTCTGGCTTTTTCTATTTGCAATAATTCTCCCTCACTCATCTGTTTTACTGCAGCACTCACAATTTTTAGTAATTGAAACTCATTCTTTTCTACAGCTAACAACAAACCTCTACTTAACAAAAAGTCGCCAACCAATACCGCAATTTTATTTTTCCATAATGCATTTATTGAAAAAAACCCTCTCCTGAAATTGGCTTCATCAACCACATCATCATGCACTAATGTTGCTGTATGCAAAAGCTCGATTAATGATGCTGCAATATAACTACTCTCAGTTACCTTTCCACAAAGTTTTGCCGATAGAAATACAAACATAGGGCGCATTTGTTTCCCTTTTCGCTTTATAATGTAGTGCATAATTTTATCAAGCAATGGCACTTTGCTGTTAAGAGATGTTTTGAATTTTTTTTCAAAAAGCAACATCTCTTGCTTTATGGGAGATTTTATTTCGTTTATAGCCCTCAAATTTATTATAAGATAGAGAGCGAATATACAAAGAAGTTACTGCTAATCTTTAGAAAAAAAGAGCTTGTTAAAAAGTTATTTTAACTTGCCAACTAACTGTCCACAAGCAGCATTAATGTCCTTTCCTTTACTTTTTCTTAAATTTACAACAAGTCGTTTTTCTTCTAGATAAGAAATAAAGTTTTCTGTGCGTTTGTTGCTTGATTTTTCAAAAGCGAAACCCTCAACTTTATTGTATTCAATTAAGTTTATTTTGCAAGGGCTAACTTTACAAAATTGCGCCAGTTCTTTGGCATCATCAATGCTATCATTTACACCATTAAAAAGAATGTATTCGTAAGTAATTCTACAGCTAGTTTTATCGTAAAAATAACGGATAGCATCCCTTAGTTTTTGTAAAGGAATAGCATCATTTAAACTCATTAACTGGCTTCTTTTTTCATCATTTGGAGCATGTAAAGAGATCGCTAAATTGAATTTAACATCATCATCTGCTAGTTTCATTATCATTTTTGCTATACCAGAAGTTGACACTGTAATTCTTTTTGGTGACATTTCAAGTCCGTCAGTTGAGCAAACAAAATTAGTGCTTTCAAGCACATTGTTGTAGTTTAAAAGTGGCTCTCCCATCCCCATATAAACAATATTTGAAAGGGGTTTCCCAAAGTGAGCAAGCGCCTCTTCATTTAGTATAAAAACCTGGTCATATATTTCTGCATAAGTCAGGTTTCGTTCTAGTTCCAAAGTGCCTGTTGCACAAAAAGAACAGTCCAAGCTACAGCCAACTTGTGAGGAAACACAGGCAGTGAGTCTTTTTTTTGCAGGGATTAAAACGCCTTCCACTTTTCGCTTATCGTGAAGTTGCAAACTGTATTTTATGGTGCCATCAGTACTTCTTTCTGCTTTATGAATTTTCACAGCATTTATCACATAATAGTTAGCAAATAAATCTCTCATTTGCTTAGAAAGGGAAGTCATCTGCTCAAAATTAGTAGCTCTTTTTCCCCAAAGCCACTCCCAGACTTGTTTAGCTCGGAATTTTGGCAAATCATGTTTCTTGCAGAAGGTTTCTAATTCCACAAGAGTTAGGTTTCGGATATCTATTTTTTCAGCCATAATGTGTTTGCAAAGATATATTACTTTTGTGCTATGCGATTTCTATCAGCCGATTATTTATTCCCCCTGCATATTCCTCCCTTAAAAGAAGGGGTATTGCAGATTTCTGAAAAAGGTGAGATAATAGCAATTTTTGAAAATAGAAATGAAGTTCCACAAGATAAATTAGAGATTTTTGATGGGGTCTTGTGTCCTGGATTTGTAAATGCTCATTGCCATTTAGAGCTGAGCCACTTAGAAGGAATTGCTGAAAAAGGAAAAGGGTTTTTGAATTTTGTAGGGGCAGTTAAGCAAAGAAATAAATTTACAAAAGCACAAATTCAAATCGCAATTGAAAATGCTGAAAAACAAATGATTAATAATGGCATAGTGGCTGTTGGGGATATTTGCAATTCAGATGACACGCTTTTTCAAAAATCAAAAAAGAATCTTCAATATTATAACTTTATAGAAATATTTGGAGTACAGAATGACCATTCCAAGAAAATAATTGAAGAAGGGATTGATTTAAGAGATCGTTTTCGATCAATAGGACAAAGCACTACTATTGTTCCTCATGCCCCTTTTTCTGTATCGCCAAAATTGATGCAATTAATTGCTAATAATTTTGATACGCAAGACTATACTTTAAGTATACATTTACAGGAAACTGAAGCCGAAAATAATCTCTTTGAACAAAAGAAAGGACATCTTTTTGATTGGTTAAACAAAATTGAAGCAACTGCTGAAATATGGAAAAATAGAAATAGTTCAAAAGACGTATTGGAAGAATTAGAAAATCAAAGAACACTATTAGTGCATAACACTTTCGCTAAAAAGCAAGATTTAACAAGGAATTATTATTGCACCTGTCCCAAAGCAAATTTATACATAGAGAACACTCTTGCGAATTACTCAATTTTTAATCCAGAAAAATTATGTGTTGGAACAGATAGCTTAGCTTCCAATAACACTCTTTCCGTTTTGGAGGAGCTGAAAATTATAAGGGAAAATTCAAATTTTGATTTGAATACGCTTTTGAAAATTGCATGTAAAAATGGGGCAGAAGCATTGGGTTTTGAAAAATTAGGAACTTTGGAAAAAGGGAAAACCCCTGGCGTAAATTTGGTTCAAAATTTAGAAAAAGCAGAAGTTATTCAATAAAAGCTTCAGCAATCTTCAAGTCTTGCTGCGTTGTAATTTTAATGTTTTTTTCTTCCCCCTTTATTGTTTTTATCTTTCCTCCATTACTCTCTAATACAGAGGCATCATCGGTAAAAAATAGTGAAAAGTTTTGCTTGTAAGCATCTATTATTGTGCTCGCAAAAAAGCATTGAGGCGTTTGCACTTTATAAAGAGAATTTCTGCTCACTGATTTGGATTTATGACCATCTGCTTTGCGTAAAGAATCTTTCACAGGCGTAACTGGGACAATCCCAATTTCTTTTTTGGTTGCATTAATTAAAGTACTAATTAATTTTTTTGAAACGAGTGGCCGAACGCCATCATGAATAGCAACAATGCTTTCTTCGGGCACCTTACTCAATCCATTTTTTACAGAAGAAAATCGATTCACGCCACCAGCTACCAATGTGTGTTTAAGTGTAAAATTGTGCTCCTTACAAAGCTGCTTCCAAGTGTCAAATTCAGTTGTAGCTAAAACTAAAATTATCTGATCAAAATGAGAAAATTGATTTAAAGTATGCATTAAAATAGGCAAGCTCTTTAACAGTAAAAACTGCTTTGGGATTGTAGTATTCATGCGATTTCCCCTTCCGCCAGCTACTATTAAAGCTACTTTTTTCATCCTATAATATCAGCATAGCATCACCATAAGTGTAGAAGTTGTATTTTTTCTTAACAGCTTCTTTGTAAGCTTTCATTACGAATTCGTGACCCCCAAATGCGCTTATTTGCATCAATAAAGTAGATTTCGGTAGATGGAAATTTGTAAGCAAACAATTTGGGACTTTAAAATTGTAAGGAGGAAAAATAAATTTGTTTGTCCAGCCTTCAAATGGCACAACATGATTTTGAGTCGTTGTTGAACTTTCAATTGTTCTTACAGATGTGGTGCCCACTGCACAGATTTTTTTTCGACTATCAATCCCTTTATTGATGATGTTTGCGGCTTCTTCAGTAATTTTTATCTCTTCAGAATCCATTTTGTGTTTTGATAAATCCTCTACCTCCACTTCTCTAAAAGTTCCTAACCCAACATGCAAAGTCACTTCAGCAAAATCAATCCCTTTTATTTCTAATCGTTTCATCAATTCACGGCTAAAATGCAATCCCGCTGTAGGTGCAGCAATTGCACCACTGTGTTTGGCATATATCGTTTGGTACCTTTCATTATCTTGTTGGGTAGGCTCTCGTTTTATGTATTTTGGCAAAGGTGTTTGGCCTAATTTTTTTAAGGTATCTTTAAACTCGTCATAAGAACCATCAAACAAAAATCGCAGGGTTCTTCCTCTTGAGGTTGTATTATCAATTACTTCTGCAATCAGTTCATCATCTTCTCCGAAATATAATTTATTTCCAATTCTAATTTTTCGTGCAGGATCAACCAATACATCGAATAAACGACTTTCTTTGTTCAATTCTCTCAAAAGAAAGACTTCAATTCTAGCGCCTGTTTTTTCTTTATTTCCATAAAGACGAGCGGGAAATACTTTTGTGTTATTAAGAATCATCACATCACCCTCATCAAAATATTCAATAATATCTTTAAATTGCCTGTGTTCAATCTCTCCTGTTTTTCTGTGTAATACCATCAATTTTGACTCATCTCTATTTTTAGCAGGCGTTGTTGCTTTTCTCGCTTCTGGAAGGGAAAAAACAAAATGCGAAAGCTTATATTTCATGATTTGTGATTTCAAACTCATAAGGGTAATTTTTTAAGGCGCGAATATACTACATTCAAAAGCAGATGTCAAGTCCTAAGAAGGATTGATTTTTTCTGCCAATTCAGTTATACTCAATGCATTTTCCAAATCATAATCTCCAATTTTGGTACGGCATAATTTAGAAAGATGAGCGCCGCTATTGAGAGCTAAGCCAAAATCATGAGCCAAAGAACGAATATAAGTGCCTTTACTACAGCAGATCTTAAAATGAATTATTGGTAGATTAATATTTGTGATTTCAAAAGAATGTACAACAATTTTTCTTTCTTTAATTTCTACTTCTTTTTCTTCTCTAGCGTATTTGTAGAGTCGTTTTCCATTTTTTTTTAGAGCAGAAAAAACAGGGGGTTTTTGAAAAATCTCTCCAACAAAATTTTTAGCAGTTTCTATTAGCAACCCTTTAGTAATATGAGAAGTAGGAAATCTTTTGTGCACCTCCGTTTCCAAATCGTAAGATGGTGTAGTAGCGCCAAGGCTAAAAGTGCCCGTATAAGTTTTTATTTGTCGTTGAATCTGCTCAATTTTTTTTGTGTTCTTACCAGTACAGATTATTAATAAACCTATTGCTAAAGGGTCAAGTGTGCCAGCATGCCCTACTTTCAGCTTCTTGATTTGCAACTTTTTTCTCAATAAGTTGCGCACTTTTTTGACTACATCAAAAGAGGTCCATTCAATTGGCTTGTTTACCAAAATTAATTCTCCAGCAATAAAATTGCTTGAAGAATCAAAGTTGCAAGGGCTTAAATCTGACAAGGAAAATTGTTACTTAAAAATAATAAAACTGTGATAATTCCTACAACAAAACAATAATATGCAAAGTATTTTAGCTGGCTATTTTTCACCAGTTTAATCATCCATTTGCAGGCAATTAATCCTGTTATAAAAGCAAAAACAAAGCCAATAATCAAAGGTAAAAATTGAGTGTCAGTTGTAGATATTTCACCAGAAAAAACATCCTTTGCCATTTTCCCAAATATAAGCGGAACCACCATTAAAAAAGAAAATCTTGCAGCTTTTTCCTTATCAATTCCAAGTAATACCGAAGTAGAAATTGTTGCTCCTGAACGAGATATTCCAGGCAATATAGCAATGGCTTGCGCAATTCCGACTAAAATTGCATCTTTTTTTCCAATAGATATTCCTGAAGCTGTTGCTTTGTCAGCAAGAAATAACAATACGCCTGTAACTAAAAGCATACTTCCAACTAAAATCAATTGTCCACCAAATAGCGTTTCAATTTCTGATTCAAAAAACAAACCCACAAAAACTGCTGGAATCATGGAAAGCAGTATTTTTAAAGAAAACCAAAAGCTTTCATTTTGCTCAAATTGAAACAATCCAGCAAATAGTTCAACTAAATCTTTTCTAAAAACATAAATGGTAGAAAGTGCAGTAGCAAAGTGCAGGACAACCGTCATCAACAAGCTTTGTTTTGCAACAATTTCTGCAGGCAAAATACATTTAACAATTTCAAGATGCCCACTACTACTAACAGGTAGAAACTCGGTTAATCCTTGAATTATCCCAAGAATAATTGCCCTTAAGATTTCCATTTTCACTCCTTTTTTGCTTTATACATTATTGCAAAAATCTCAACAATAAAACCTGCTGCAATAAGTATCGGGGCAATGGTTAATCTTTGGGTATTAAAAATATCATCATTAAATACATTTGGATCATCAGACCCCCCACCAATCATTAAAAGCAGTCCTGCACAAATGAGTAAAACCCCTACAATTAACAAAATGTAATTTTGTTTTTTAAAGGCAAAGTCTAGGTTGTTTTTTTCTTTCATAGTTATAAATAAATTTCACTTTCTTTAATTTTTAGGTATTTCCTAAGGGCAAAAAAAGTAGATAGCCAGGTAAATAAAATTCCAGCAACAAATATACTTCCAAAAATAATACCGATACTTTTAAAATCATTAATGTTTAAAAAATCAGGCATATCGCTTTGCAATAGTTGAAATACTCCTATTAACATAAAAATTGCAAACAAAGCGCTATAAATCCCATTATAAATGCTATCTATTAAAAATGGACTTTTTATAAATTTATTTGTTGCACCCACTAATTTCATCGTTCGTATTAAAAATCGTTTGGCATATACAGATAGTCGAATAGCATTATTGATTAAGGTAAAAGAAATAATAAAAAGCAAAATGCAGAAGGAAAGCAGAAAAACACTCATTTTTCTCACATTTTCATTTATCCTTTCTACCAAATCTTTCTGATAAAAAACCTCATGAACCAATTCATTTTTGCTGAGTTGCTGTTGTAAAAGAGCCAAACTATCCGCATTAGCATAGGAAGCTTTCAACTTTATATCTATAGATTCCAATAAAGGATTGTAACCTAAAAATGAGATGAAGTCTTCGCCCAATTGCTCTTCTAATTGTTTTGCTGCCACCTCCTTAGTTACCCAATCCGTTTCTAAAGAATATGGTTTTGAGTCAATCAACTTTTGCATTTGCATAATATCTATATCTTTCACTCCTTCTTTAATCATTACTGAAAAACCAATATTTTCCTTTACATGATTTGAAAGCCGATTGGCATTAATGAGTATAAATCCTAGAATCCCCAATACAAAAAGCACTAAGGACATGCTGATTACAATAGAAGCAGAAGAAGATTTTAATTTATTTTGCAGACTCATTTTACAGCAAATTCATATCAATTGCCAAAAATAAAAAATTCATTCAGTAATTCTTTAACTTTGCCCAAACTTAAAAACTAATGGACTTTAATTTTCTTGAAATTGAGAAAAAGTGGCAACACTTTTGGAGGGAGAATGAAACCTATAAAGTTTCAGAAGATAGTAATAAAGAAAAATACTATGTATTGGATATGTTTCCTTACCCTTCAGGGGCAGGATTGCATGTAGGTCATCCATTAGGATATATTGCTTCAGATATTTTTGCAAGGTATAAAAGGTTAAAAGGATTTAATGTGCTACATCCTATGGGATACGATTCTTTTGGATTACCAACAGAACAATATGCAATAGAAACAGGGATTCATCCGGCAGTTGCAACAAAAGACAATACAGAAAGATACAGAAAGCAATTAGATCAGATTGGATTTTCATACGATTGGAGTAGAGAAATCCAAACTTCTGATCCTAATTATTATAAATGGACTCAATGGATTTTTAAACAGCTTTTTAATTCTTGCTATTGTAAGCAAGAGGATAAAGCAATGCCAATTTCGGACTTGATTTCATATTTTGAGAAGCAAGGAAATATAAATTCTCAAGCAGTTTGTGATGAAGACACTCCTTCATTTACAGAATCAGATTGGAAGAATTTTAACGAAAAAGAGAAGGAAGATGTTTTGCAAAAATACAGATTAGCATTTTTGTCAGATACTTTGGTAAATTGGTGTGAAGGATTGGGAACAGTACTAGCTAATGATGAGATAAAAGATGGGCTTTCAGAAAGAGGAGGTTTCCCTGTAGAACAGAAATTAATGAAACAATGGTCTCTTAGGATTACAGCTTATGCAGACAGGTTAATTTCAGGATTAGATACTGTAGATTGGCCTGATTCTATAAAAGAGATTCAAAAAAATTGGATAGGTAAATCAAAAGGAGCTTCCGTATGTTTTAATGTGAAAGATTCTGACGAAAAAATAGAGGTTTTTACAACTCGTCCGGACACAATCTTTGGAGTTAATTTCATGGTTTTAGCTCCAGAACATGATTTGGTAGATGAGATTACAACAGAAGATCAAAAGCAAAAAGTAGAAGAGTATGTAAATAATGCAAAATTAAAGTCTGAAAGAGAAAGACAGTCAGATAAAAGTATTAGTGGCATCTTCACAGGATCTTACGCGATTCATCCATTTACTGGAAAGAAAGTACAAATCTGGATAGGAGAATATGTATTAGCAACTTATGGAACAGGAGCGGTTATGGCGGTTCCTTGTGGAGATCAAAGAGATTGGGATTTTGCAACTCATTTTGGATTAGAGATCATTAATATATTTGAAAATGTTGATGTTAGTGAAAAAGCAAATGAAGAAAAGGATGTGATTATTGTAAGCTCAGATTTTTTGAACGGTTTAAAAGTAAAACAAGCAATAAATGTTGCGATACATAAAATTGAAGAAGAAGGAATAGGTAAAAGTAAAATCAACTACAGATTAAGAGATGCAATCTTTAGTAGACAAAGATATTGGGGGGAGCCGTTTCCAGTTTATTATAAAGGTGAGACAGCTTATATTTTAGATGATGACAAACATGTTAACTTACCTCCGGTAGATAAATATTTACCCACTTCAAAAGGAGAGCCTCCACTTGCAAGAGTAAGAAAAGAAGATTGGAATGTATTTAAGGGAGACAGAATGGAAACGAATATTATGCCAGGTTGGGCAGGAAGTTCATGGTACTTTTTAAGATATATGGATCCAAATAATTATGGAGAATTCTGTGCAAAAGAAAAATCAGGTTATTGGGGGCAAGTAGATTTATATATTGGTGGAGCAGAGCATGCTGTTGGTCATTTGTTATATTCTAGATTTTGGACAAAATTTCTATTTGATAGGGGTTTTATTGGATTTGATGAGCCTTTCAAAAAAATGATAAATCAGGGGATGATATTAGGAAGATCAAACTTTGTGTACAGAATAAATGACACAAATACTTTTATTAGTTGTGAAAAGAGGAAGGAGCATAAAACAACACGATTACATGTAGACATCAATTTTGTAGATAATGATATTTTGGATACAGGTGCATTTAAAAATTGGAGAGAAGAATATGCGGATGCAGATTTTATCTTAAATGATGAAGGAAAATATATATGTGGTCATGAAGTAGAAAAAATGTCAAAATCAAAATATAATGTACAAACCCCAGACGAATTAGTTGAAAAATTTGGTGCGGATACATTACGTTTGTATGAAATGTTCTTGGGCCCATTAGAACAATTTAAACCTTGGGATACAAAAGGGATAAATGGAGTGCATAATTTCTTACGTAAATTTTGGAGACTGGTACATGATGCAGATAATAATTTTGTTCTCTCAGAAGAAAACCCAACAAAAGAGAGTTATAAAACGCTACACAAAACCATTAAAAAAGTTGAAGAAGAGATTGAAAGGTATTCTTTTAATACAGTAGTAAGTACATTTATGATTTGTGTAAATGAATTAACAGAACAAAAATGCAATTCTAGAAAAATAATTTCTGACTTTACCATACTACTTTCTTCTTATGCTCCTCATATTGCTGAGGAAATTTGGCAAAAATTAGGCAATGAAACTTCAGTTACTGTTGCTAGATTTCCTTCTTTTAATGAAGCTTACTTAGTAGAAGATGAGGTAAATTATCCTGTTTCATTTAATGGTAAAATGAGATTTAAAATTACTTTACCTGCTGATATACCAAAGGATGAGGTAGAAGCCGAGGTGATGAAACACGAAAAAACAGCTCATTATTTGGAAGGGAATTCTCCTAAAAAAATAATAGTAGTACCAAAACGAATTATCAATATAGTTTTTTAATGGCAGGATGAATAAAGTCAAATCACTGATTTTTTTATTAACCTTGGCTATCTTTGTAAATGCCCAACAAAAATATCCCTTTGAAGTTGGCGAAAGCTGTACTTATCGCATTCATTATGGTCCGATTACTGCAGGATATGGCAGTTTAAAAATTAAAGCTATAGAAGAACATTTAGGGGAGGCCTGTTTTTTGTTTGATGGTTTTGGAGAGACAAACAACTTTTTCGATTTTATTTTTGAGGTGAATGATTCCTACATCTCTTACAGTAGAACTGATTCTTTATTGCCTGTTCATTTTATCAGAGATGTGTATGAGGGGGGGCATATTATTCAACAAGATTATCTTTTCACACATAGAAAAAAGCAAGTTTTGGCTGAAGATTCTATCTATAAGATTGCTAGCCAAACACAAGATATGATTTCCGCCTTTTACTATGCAAGAGCGCTTTTAAGCAAGCAAAATATAAAAAAAGACTCTACATTGAAGTTTAACATTTTTATGGATGAAGAAATTTATCCTATGCAAATAAAGTATTTGAATAATGAGCTTGTAAGGACAAAATGGGGAAAAATAAATTGCATGCTTTTTGTACCCCAATTACAAGTTGGTAGAATCTTTAAAGATCAACAAGAGATGAGAATTTGGATCTCGGATGATGAAAATAAATTGATGATAAAAGTTGAAACTAAAATCATAGTAGGAAGTATTAAAGCGGAGCTGTCGTCTTTTGAAGGTTTGAAAAATCCATTGTCAATAACTGACTAAATGAGCGCGAAATACCCATTCAAATTTCTTTAAATTGCGACTTATGAAAACAAGGTTCATTGGGCTTTTATTTTTAGCATCACCGCTTCTGTTTATTTTGCTGAATTTTTCGAATTGTAATCCGGCTAATGGAGATAGTGTTGAGATACAAACTGAAAGTGAGCCAACAATAGAATACGGAATAGTCACAGATTCTTTTAAAGTTATCAAAGGCCTGATTAAACCAGGGCAGGTTTTAGGTGAGATACTTTACTTAAACCATATTGATCATCCAGAGATTGATAAAATAGTAAAAAAATCAAAAGGAATTTTTGATGTAAGAAGGGTAAAAGCAGGACAGCCTTATACAGTACTTTGCACAAATGATTCCAATGCAATTGCTCAGTACTTTATCTATGAAGAATCCTATATCAATTATGTAGTTTTTGATTTGCTTGATGAAATGAATGTGTATAGAGGAGAGAAAGAAGTGGAGATTAGAAAAAGAACTGCTTCAGGTGAAATCACTTCTTCTCTTTGGAATTCAATTATGGACAACAATATGAGCCCTGCATTAGTAATGGAGCTTTCTAACATTTATGCCTGGACAATTGATTTCTTTAGAATTCAAAAAGGAGATAGGTTTAGGGTGCATTATGATGAGCGTTTTGTAGAGGGGGAATTTGTCGGAATTGGTAGAATTTGGGCAGTTAAGTTTACGCATCAATCGGAATATTTTTATGCCTTTTATTTTAAAGAGGAAGGAGAAAATTTTGGCGACTATTTTGATGAAGAAAGCAAAACATTAAGGAAAGCATTTTTGAGAGCTCCACTTAATTTCAGCAGGATTTCATCAAAATATAGTAAACGAAGAAAACATCCAGTAACAGGAAGAATAAAAGCACATTTAGGAACAGATTATGCAGCTCCAAAAGGCACCCCAATTTTATCCACTGCCAATGGAAGAATTGTAGAAGCAAGGTACAAAAGAAACAATGGGAATTATGTTAAAATCAGACACAACAATACTTATACTACTCAATATCTGCATATGTCAAAAATAAAATCTGGAATCAGGCCAGGTGTGCATGTAAAGCAGGGAGATGTAATTGGGTATGTTGGAAGCACAGGATTGGCGACCGGGCCCCATGTCTGCTATCGTTTCTGGAAAAATGGAGTGCAAGTTGATCCGTACAAGCAAAAATTACCACCTTCCGAACCAATGAAAGAGCAGTCCAAGGCACCTTTCAAATTAGTAAAAGATAGTTTAATTCAGTATCTTGCAGAGCCAAATAGCTAATGCAATATGCTGCCAACAAGTGGGTTTTTTAGAAAACAGTTAATTGTTTTTTTTCTTTTTTTAGTACAATCACTTTTTGCTACTGAATTTGCTTTTCCTTTTGTCGAAAATAAAGGGCAGCTGCCTATAAATATAAAAGCAAAGGTGAATTTGCCAGGAGGTAGTTTGTTTATAGAAAATGGTCTTTTTACCTATCATTTTTTTGATCAGCAAAAGCTAGCGGCCATTCATCAAGTAAGAGCAAGCAATAAGATAATTAAAACACATGCAATTCAAGTTGTTTTTAAAAATGCAAACAAAAACGTAGTATCAACTTTAAAAACAAAGAGCAAATTTTACGCTAATTATTTCATTGGAAAGGATAAGAATAAATGGGCAGAAAATGTTCATCAATACCAGATGCTCTTGCAAGAAAATATTTATGATAACATAGATTTAAAGATATATTCAAATGAAGGAAATCTGAAATATGACTTTATTGTAAAAGCAAAAGCAGATCCTCAAAAAATTAAATTGTTATACAAAGGTGCAGATAAAATGTATGTCAGCAATGGCAATTTGTATGTGCAAACCTCAGTAAATACTATTACAGAAAAAAAACCATTTGCGTATCAAATTATTAATGGTCAAAAAAAAGAAGTTGTATGTAATTATAGATTGAGGAATAATACTTTAAGTTTTGAATTTCCTAACAGCTACCAAAAAAACCTACAATTATTTATCGATCCAACATTAATATTTTCTACTTATTCTGGAAGTACAGCAAACAATTTTGGCTATACAGCTACTTATGATGATTTTGGCTATTTGTATGCGGGCTCAACCGCATTTGGTGTGGGCTACCCCGCAACTTTGGGCGCATATCAAATCAATTTTGCTGGGGGAACAGGAAGTGGAGGCACTGATATTGCTATAACAAAATACGATACAAGTGGTACGATTGCCCTCTACTCCACCTATTTGGGTGGCAGTATGGATGAATTGCCACACTCAATGATTGTAAATTCTGCAAATGAACTTTTCCTTTTTGGCACTTCAGGCTCTAATGATTATCCAATTACTTCAAATGCTTATCAAACTAACTTTAAGGGAGGCCCTGCTTTTTTACCTACAGGGATAGGTATTTCTTATCCTGATGGTTGTGATTTGGTCGTTTCTCGCCTGAGCGCAAATGGTGGAACCCTTTTAGCATCAACATATATTGGAGGAACAGAAAATGATGGATTAAATATAGCTAATAAGTTAAAGTTCAATTATGCGGATGAAGTAAGAGGAGAAATAGACATTGATAAAAATAATAATATTTATTTGGCTAGTTGTACTCGTTCATCAGATTTTCCAATTATTGGTGGTGTCCACCCTAATTTAGATTCTTTACAAGAAGGCATAATTATTAAGATGGACAATCAGCTCAGTAATATTATTTGGAGCACTTTTTTGGGGGGCAGGGGAGCAGATGCCATCTATTCATTAGCGCTAGACAATGATCATAATATTTATGTCACTGGTGGCACTACTTCAGATGATTTTCCAACAACTGCAAATGCGATACATCCCAATTATTTAGACTCTATTCGTGCAGATGCTTTTGTTTCTCATATTTCAAATGATGGTAAACAACTTCTTTCTTCTACTTATTTTGGCTCTAATGAATATGACCAAGCTTATTTTGTTGAAATAGACAAAGCGCAAAATGTGTATTTATTTGGACAAACAAAAGCAAGCGGAAGCACTTTAATTCATCAAGCGAATTATAGTATTCCAGGCGGGGGTGAATTTATATCAAAACTATCCCAAGACTTAGCTGTACTTTTGCAATCTACAGTAGTTGGGGCAAATACAGGAAAGCCAAATATTTCACCCACAGCCTTTTTGGTTGATGTTTGTAATAAGATATATATTTCAGGATGGGGCTCAAGTATAGGCACGGGAAATGCGGGAACAACATTTAATTTACCAATAACAACTAATGCTTTTCAAAACACTACAGATGGTAATGATTTTTATTTAATGGTGCTTGATGATAATATGAGCAATTTGATTTATGCTACTTATTTTGGCGGAAATCAAGCAACTGAACATGTAGATGGCGGAACGAGTCGCTTTGATAAAAAGGGAATTGTATATCAATGTGTGTGTGCAGGCTGCGGTGGATTTTCTGACTTTCCAACAACTCCAAATGCAGTTTCAACAACAAATAATGCTGCTTCTGGCTCTGAATGCAATAGTGCCGTTTTCAAATTTAACTTTGACTTTCCTATGACCATAGCAGATTTCTCAGCTCCTTGGGTGGGCTGTGACACCACCATTTCTTTTCAAAATTTAAGTAGCTCTCCTGTTGCAAACACAACCTATTTTTGGGATTTTGGTGACGGAAGCACTTCTACACAAGAGCACCCTATACATACTTATAATCAAAATGGAATTTATGATGTCACGCTCATAAGTAGCGATCCGGCATCTTGTAATATTAGCGATACGATAATTAAGCAAGTGTATATTTTGTCTAATTCCTCAACCACTATTGATACGTTTCAGATTTGTAAAAATGAGCAAGTACAAATAGGGCTTCTTCCAGTGAATGACCCTACCATATCTTACTTTTGGTTTCCTGCCTCTGGACTAAGTAGTGTTAGTACTTCTAATCCTTTTGTAAATACAGATTCCACAATCAATTATCAGCTATTGATTTCAAACGGAAGTTGTACTGATACACTTTTTCAATTGGTAAAAGTAAATGAAATTGATGTTGAGGCTGGAAACGATACGGCTATTTGCAATAATCCTGTTTTGCTAAGCGCAAAATCAAATTCTCCAAATACGGATTTTTTATGGTCAAGCAATTCCTATTTTAATGATACCTTAGGCCTAGATAGCAGTCTGCTTGTCAATAATCCGAAGTACTACTTTTTAAAAGTAACGGATGGGACTTGTGAGGCAATGGATAGTGTTCAGCTTAAAACTCAAAATATCGACATTGTTTTAACTGGCGATTTTTCAATTTGTATT
>MDTB01230069.1_pt1 | contig 23180 bp, 22 predicted proteins | sample 811161 | NCBI WGS metagenome assembly MDTB01 (sample SAMN05326650, study PRJNA326480) | marine metagenome | isolation source: seawater | place: Mediterranean Sea | collected 2009
ATATCTCAAAGGCCAAAAACGTTAACTGTTGATCTACATAATCATGTAAGAACACCTGCGGCTGATGATTTAGTAAAACCACATTTGCCTAAAGATTTCCATCCTTCTGTTGGCGTGGCAAGCGAATTAACAAAGCAAGTAAATAAAAAACAATTTGAGGATAGAGAGGTTCCATTCACAGATATAAATGTAAGATTAGACCAAATGGATAAATCCCTACTTGATGTCTCTGCTCTATCTTGTTCTCCACAACAATTCTACTACATGGTAGACAAAAATCTTTGTGCTGAATCTTCTGAAATCATCAACGATAACATTGCTTCTACAGTAAAAATACACCCTAAAAGACTCACTGGACTTGGAACTGTTCCTCTTCAAGATACAGATTTAGCTCTAAAAGAACTTGATAGATGCGTGAATGAATTAGGCTTTAGGGGCATTCAGATTGGAGCAAGAGTTGGGAAAGATGAATTATCTGCTGAAAGGCTCGAACCATTCTGGAAAAGGTGCGAAGAGTTAGACATCTTAATATTCATCCATCCATCTTCATTTTATAGCGACAGATTTGGCGAACACTACATGCTAAATGTTATTGGTAATCCATTAGATACAACAGTAGCCATTCATTATCTAATCTTTGATGGTGTTATGGAGAGATATCCTAATATTAAATTTTATTTATCACACGGTGGTGCATTTCCTGCAAGCTATGCTGCAAGAATGGATCATGCATATGGAGCAAGAATTGATTGTCGTCAAAAGATATTTAAAAAGCCCACAACATATCTCAAGAAATTTTATTTTGATACTTTAGTATTCTCTATCGATCAGTTAGAATTTCTGATTAAAAAATATGGAGCTGATCATATTGCAATAGGAACTGATTATCCAGCTGACATGGCAGAACATGATCCAGTGGAACATGTGTATCAAATAGAAAGTATTTCTGAAGAAGAAAGGGAGAAGATTTGTGGACTTAATGCATTGAGGTTACTAAACTTATCTGAAGACGACTTTAGATAGAAGCCCAAGTAATTATGTTAAATCTTATTTTATCTGATGTTAAAAAAACATATTGAACAATTAAATCCTATTACAAACGATCAAGCGAATAATACAGCTTTATCTTTAGTTCCTAAAATTAGAAAAATTCGTTCAAATATTGATAATACTAATACAAACATTTCAGATGATATATTAAATTTAATTCACAAAGAAAAATTATTTAGATATGTCCAACCAAAGCAATGGGGTGGATTAGAATTGAGTTTTGAGTCATGGTTAGACATCCCTGAGATCATATCTAGGGGTGATTGTAGTACGGGGTGGATAGTGGCAAATATGGCATCACATCACAGAACATTAGCCGTCTTCAGCCCTGAAATACAAGAAGAAATATGGTCAGAGAATCCAGATGCACTAATTGCTGCTGGAAATATTTACCAACAAGGTCATGCAAAAAAAGTTGATGATGGAATTATACTAACAGGACTATGGAACTTTTGCTCAGGTATTCAAATATCTGACTGGTGTATATTTGCTTTCATATTGGATGATAATGGTCAAAAAGATTGGCATCAATGTGTGCTTCATAAAAGTGAGTATGAGATACTGAATGATTGGGACACCTATGGAATGAAGCAAACTGGCAGTTGTTCTGTTCGAATCAATGAACTCTTTGTTCCTGAATATAAACTTCAATCTTTCACAGTAAATAAAGAGGGGCATTCCTTTAAAGGGGCCACCACTAATCCTAATTTGATGTACCAAATTCCAACACCCGCAATAGGTGGACACGGTCTTGCTGGATGTGCTATTGGGGGCGCTCAACTTTGTCTTGATTTACTCGAAGAATGGATAGAAAAGAGATCAACAAGTACATCAAATATGAAAATGTCTGATATACCAACAATCCATAATCGCTTAGGAGAAATTGCATCAAGAATTGATGCTGCAAGATTATTATTGAGAAATGACTGCATCGAAGTTGAAAAACTTATGAATAAGGATGGCGAAATATCAACAGATAATAAATTAAAATATAAAAGAAATGCTGCATATGCTGTTCAAATAACATTGGAAGCAATCTCAATCATTCAACAAGTTTCAGGAGCAAATGGGATTTACAATAGACATCCTATCACAAATGCAATTATGGACGTGCAAGCGTGCTCTAGTCACATTCATTTCAATCAGGATCTTCAATTTAGCCAATGGGGTAAAAACAGGCTAAAAAATGATTTTCAAAGCCCAACATTTTAAGAACAAGAATATGGAACTACCATTTAATCAAAATAAACTTGACAAACTTCTAGATAATGAGGGTGTAGATTTTTTACTAATAAATGATAAAAATACAGCTCAGTACTTACTTGGTGGGTATAAATTTTTCTTTTTTGCCCAAAAGGATGCAATCGGGATCAGTAGGTATTTACCAACAATTGGATATCCAAAAGGGAAACCTGAAGATGCATTTTACATAGGGCATATGCTCGAGCCACAACAACAAGAAGTTGAACCTCTTTGGATAAATAATATCCAAAACATTCAATGGAATACGAAGCAGGCCGGAGAAGAAGCCGCCAAACTGATCAATAAACTTGGTTTTTCAAATAAAAGAATTGGTATTGAATTTTGTAATACACCTACTGATACATTTTTAATGTTGCAAAAACTCCTCCCAAATGCTGAATTTGTAGATGTTTTAGTTTTAATGCAAGAACTTAGAGTAATAAAAACAGACCATGAATTAGAACTACTAAAAACAGCATCAAATAATATCACAAACTCAATGGAAAAAGTGATGAAGAGTACAAAGCCAGGATCATCAACTAAATCAATTGCACAAGCCTTAAAAGAAGAAGAAACATCACTAGGAATGAATTTTGAATATTGTTTGATTGCAGCAGGGACATCTTATAACAGAACACCTGCAGAAAAATTATTCTGGAATGAAGGAGATATCTTATCCCTTGACTCTGGAGCAAATCTTGAGGGTTATCTTGGAGATTTATGTAGAATGGCGGTGATGGGAGAACCAACGGAGTTAATGAAGGATCTTTTATCCCAAGTTCGTGCAATAAATGATGCGCCACGTAAAATTATTAGAGCTGGAATAACTGGAAATGATATCTTAGAATCAGCCAATAATGAATTGAGTAAATGCGATAGTTCTCTTGATTTTAAATTTGTTGCTCATGGCATGGGAATGATCCAACATGAAGCGCCTCATCTATACGATAAAGGTGTTATCCCCTATCCTGCTCCATATAAAGAAAAATCTCTAGAGGCAGGTATGGTGTTATCGATAGAAACAGATCTAAAATATGATGGTGTAGGTTTTGTAAAACTTGAAGATACAGTAATTGTACGTGAAAACGGATACGAAGCCTTTGGAGATAATATCAGAGATTGGGTGTGCAATAACCAGTATTGATTATCAATCATAAACAAACCGCTAATATTTATGATCTGAAAAAGATCGCCAAAATTAACAATTAATTCTGATAATATCTATAGTAATTATTCAAATAACTAATAGTTGCAGTTGCAAATCATTCTCATTTTCATTATATTGTTGTTTATGAAGAAATTACATCGCACTATCACAAAAATTATTAAAGCTAGTCTTTTTGTTTTTTTATCTCTAACTTTACTTCTACCTGATGTATCAAGAGCAGAAAAATTAAAGATCGTTTCCACCTTTACTATTATTGCAGATATAACAAAAAATATTACTGGTGACTTAGCAATTGTTGAATCCATAACTAAACCAGGAGCAGAAATCCATAATTATCAACCAACTCCAAGAGATATTATAAAGGCTCAAGATGCAGATATAATTATACATAATGGTATGGGTTTGGAATTATGGTTTGAGCAATTCTATGACAACCTAGAAGATGTTCCAAGTATCCTAGCAACAAAAAACATAAAACCTATTGGTATATCTACAGGACCATATGATGGGAAACCAAATCCACATGCTTGGATGGCGCTTGAGTCCGCTCGTGCTTATGTGAAAAATATTACAGACGGACTGTCCTATTATGATGAAGCAAATCGTATTAAATATGAAGAAAATGCCAAAATATATATTTCAAAAATTGAAAATACCCTCCTTCCATTAATAGAAAAAATAGATAAAATTAATAAAAAAGAAAGATGGCTTGTAACGAGTGAAGGAGCCTTTAGTTATCTTGCAAGAGATCTTGAATTAAATGAATTATATATATGGCCTATAAATGCAGATCAACAAGGATCACCAAAACAAGTCAAGAAAGTAATAGATAGTATTAATGAAAATGCAATAAAAGTTATATTCAGCGAAAGTACTATTTCACCAAAGCCGGCTCAGCAAATAGCTAGAGAAACAAAGATTAGATATGGTGGCGTATTATATGTTGACTCACTAACTGACGGAAATGGACCGGTCCCCACATATATAGATCTTCTTAATACAACATACTCAACTGTAATCTCAGGACTGACCGCACAATAATATAAATGACAATTGAAATCCAAAATATAAATGTCTTCTACAAAAATGGACATGAAGCTCTTCATAATGCATCCTGTCAAATCCCTGATGGGTCAATTACTGCTTTGCTGGGTGTGAATGGTTCAGGAAAAACAACACTTTTTCGTTCTATTATGGGTGTATTAAGAATAAATTCAGGAAAAATTACTATTGATGGTCAAAGTCCTAACGTTGCTATTAAGAATAACCTTATCTCATATGTCCCTCAGTATGATGATATTGATTGGGAGTTCCCTATACTTGTAAAAGATGTGGTCATGATGGGTAGATATTCATACATGAACTTTATGAGAACGCCAAATCCAGTTGATTATAAAATTGTAGAAGAATCTCTAAAAAAAGTGGGTATGGATGATTTGATTAATCGCCAAATTGGAGAATTATCTGGTGGACAGAAGAAGAGAGTTTTTATTGCTCGCGCACTTGCACAAGAAAGTAAAATACTATTACTTGATGAACCATTTACTGGTGTAGACTCAAAAACTCAGGAGACAATTTTAGAGCTAATAAAACAAGAAAGAGAAAAGAACAAAATCATACTAATATCGACTCATGATTTAAATATTGTCCCAGAGATCTGTGACCGGACAATCTTGATCAATAAAACAGTCCAAGTAGAAGGATTAACTCAAGAAGTATTCACTAAAGAAAATCTTGTAAATACTTTTGGCAACCATCTAAATTACTACAATTTAAACAACGGTTAATTGTTAAAATGATTGAATTATTAATCGAACCTTTAAAATACGATTATATGATGAATGCTATATTAGTCAGTTCACTAGTTGGAGCGATTTGTGCTTTTTTATCATGTTATGTAATTATGAGAGGTTGGTCACTAATTGGTGACGCATTAAGTCATTCAATTGTTCCTGGGGTTGCTGGAGCCTACATGCTGGGGCTACCATTCACAATTGGAGCGTTTATTTCTGGAACGGCAGCGGCAATTGCAATGCTTTATCTCAATGAGAAAACAAACCTAAAAGAAGACGCAATTATAGGAATAATATTTACTTCCTTCTTTGCGATAGGACTATTTATTATCTCAGTATCGCCTTCCCCTATTAATATACAAACAATTATCTTAGGAAATATTTTATCCATTACACCTTTGGACACATTACAATTGATAATTATTTCAGCAATAACTCTATTAATCCTTATACTCAAATGGAAAGATTTGATGTTGTTATTCTATGATGAGAATTATGCCCACAGTATTGGTTTGAATGTAAAAGTTTTAAAGCTTATCTTCTTCATACTATTATCCGTAACGACAGTCGCAGCCATGCAAACTGTTGGAGCTTTCTTAGTCATAGCAATGGTAGTAACACCGGGTGCTACAGCATTTCTTATTACAGATAAATTTTCGAAATTAATAATTATTAGTTTAATAGTTGGAATATTTTCATGCGCATTTGGAACTTACATCAGTTACTTTGTTGATGGAGCCACTGGAGGTGTAATAATACTTATACAAACAATACTATTTCTTTTCGCATTTCTATTCTCTCCAAAGTACGGCTACCTTTGGAAATTCATTTCGAAAGAAGAACTAGGCGATAAAAATGTTTGATTTTCTGATTTCTCCATTTCAATACGGATTTATGCTAAATGCTCTAATTATCTCAATTTTGATTTCTATTCCTGCATCTATTTTATCATGCTTTCTTGTTCTAAAAGGTTGGTCCTTGATCGGTGATGCCATTTCTCATGCTGTTCTTCCAGGAATAGTTATTGCATATATTTTAAATATACCGCTTATCCTTGGAGCATTTTTTGCTGGCTTATTTTGTTCGCTAGCGACGGGATTTCTGAAAAACAATTCTCGAGTAAAAGAAGATACGCTAATGGGTGTTGTATTTTCTGGAATGTTTGCTTTTGGAATTGTAATGTATACAAAGATTGAAACCAATATTCATCTTGATCACATACTATTCGGTAATTTACTTGGTATAAACAATACAGATTTAAAATTTTCAACATTCATATCTATGTCTGTTTTGACAATCCTTTTATTAAAATGGAAAGACCTACTAGTTTTTTGCTTTGACATAACTCATGCACGATCACTTGGTCTAAACATAACAATCTTACATTATGGACTACTCATTATATTATCACTAATTATAGTCTCAAATTTAAAGGCTGTTGGGATTATATTATCCATCGCATTATTGATTATACCTGGTGCAACAGGTTTTTTAACATCAAAGGATTTCAAAAGAATGTTGATCATTGCAACTCTATCCACTGTTACAGCTGCGGTGTTGGGAGTCTATATATCCTATTACATTGATAGTGCTCCGGCTCCAACAATCGTATTATTTATGACAATGAACTTCTTGTTGGCTTATATTTTATTTTCAGCAAAGAAAACTATTAATGTTTCTAATAAAACCAAGAATTAATCAAGTTTGATCCACTCATAATCATTTTGCGCTGACTTTACCATTGCTTCAAAAGCAGCAACTCCTTGTACAGCTTCTTCCGACGTAACAGGGAATGCTTGCTTCCCTTCAATATCATCTGCGAATGCCTCCAATGTGAGTCCAACAATATTAGCATTTGGATAATTTGTGATCGTTTCAGTGTTATCAAGAGACTTTTTAATCAATCTAGTTTCACCATCCATAAGCAAATAACCTTTTGATCCATAAACATGTAATCTCCATATATCTGCTGTTATATATATGGTTCCGAGATATCCAGATACGCCGCTTTTGAATTTAACTAACATTGACGTTGTATCATCAAGATCAATATCCAACACTCTTCTTTCACTAATACATGAGATTCTGTCTACTTCTCCTGCTATACTGATCATTGCATCCATTACGTGTATGCCCCTCGCTGCCATTGCACCACCAGGACTCTCTGATTTTTGAGCTCTCCACATTCCCTCTTTTAATTTGTAGGCACTTGGACCCGATTGTTCACCTTCAATGTGAAGTACTTCACCAATATCACCAGCTTTAACCATTTTTAGGAGATCTATGTAAGCTGGCTGAAATCTTCTACTGAAACCTACTCCTAGTTTTAAGTTTTTTTCTGTTAATGCATTGACACATTTTATGGCATCATCTTTTGTTAATGTCATTGGTTTTTCAACAAAGACATGCTTGTCATGGTTTGCTGCCGATAGGATTTGTTCAGTATGCATTGAATGAGGCGTTGTAAGTATTACAGCGTCGACTCTTTCATCTTTCAAGACATCCTCATAAGAATTATAGATTTTTAACTCATTTTTATTTAAATATTCAGCATGTTGATCTGTGTTTCTAGAACATGCACCTATTATATTGATCTTCTCACTTTGCCCTTTTACGGAGTCAATTGAATATTTGCCCCACCATCCAAGTCCAATCATCACAGCATTAATCATATTAATATCCTTTCATTCCTGCTATATTTATAACAGTTAAATTCAAAATTTGTAACCGATAATTTCACATGCTTGAAAAGTATAAATGGGACAAAAGACTTGTCGTTCACTATCGTGATAATTCAGATGAACATCAAAATATTCAAAAATATATAAACGATTTTTTTAAAAAAAATCAAAAGGACACCCATGAGAGAAAACTTGAATCCATTGAGCTGTTTGAGAGCAAGGTTTCAGGAAATTTAGCATTTACAATTACTGAAAATGGTTATGGAATCTATCTAATTGGACTTGATGGGTCTATTAAAAAATACTCACAAAATACTGATATTATTGATAATTTGTTCAATATTATTGATGCAATGCCAATGAGAAGAAGGCATCTAAATCAATGATGCCATCGTTTAGTAAAAGACATATTTATACATGCATTCGTGATGCAATTATTATTTACCTTTTTATATATTCCATTAGTAATTTTTTTATAAACACATATAACGTTCAATTTAGATATCTAATTATTGTATTGATATCCGTTTGCTTAATTTATTGTGTGCTGAGATTTATTTGGGCATTAATTGCTACAATCTTGATTCTTGCCACTATTAATTATTATTTTTATAATCACAAAACTAAATTGAAGCATTTCATAGTTGATTTTAGTGCATTATTTAATTTCTTTATCTATTTATATTTAATATCACTCAACATTCAAACACTGGAGACATTTAATAAAGTTGATTATTATCTTATGTTATACAAACTGATAACTTTTTAATAAAACATTTTAAGAGTAGCAAAATGAATAAAATATCAAAATTTTTCTATAACAAATCATCATTTATTATTGCCAGTTTAGCAACTATAGTATTCCTTGCTTATCTCATAAACGTTTTAGATCCAAAATCTGCGCCTTTTGAGATTATTGATGAAATGCCTAAGTCACTGGGAACTATGTTTGGATTTGGAGAAACAGAAATTCTCATTTATCTATCCATACGAACAAATGAAATGATCCAGTCATATATCAATTTCAACCTCATCTGGGATAGTTTATTTGGTGTTTTATATGGAACAATGTATACAATATGGCTATCGTACTTATATAGACCATTCCATAATAAGCTCAGGAGTATCAATTTATTGCCATTCGCTCAAGTTTTATTTGACTGGATAGAAAATTTAAATCTTGCCTTAATTTCTAATAATTATCTCAAAACAGAAACTATCCAACCCTTATACTCACAATTTGCCTCCTACTCTAATATAATAAAATGGATTATTTCTTTATTGGTTATCTTATTAATAATTATAGGTTTGGTCTTATCTATAATGGGCTTCATAAAGAAAAAACTTGTATAAATGTCTTTCATATAAAAGCTATAAAAAAAAGACTGTGCTAATATAATATGAAATATTTTTTGGGTAATTATGAGTGAAACGATATTAAGCGTTCGAAACCTGACCAAAAGATTTGGTGGACTTGTTGCATTAAATAATTGCAATATTGATATCGAAGAAAATTCCATAACTGGTATTATTGGGCCTAATGGATCAGGTAAAAGTACCTTATTTAATTTAATAACTGGGCATTTGAAACCTGAAGAAGGTTCAGTTTTTTATAATAATAATGATATAACCGGTCTCGAGTCTTACGAACTATTCTCACTAGGAATGCTGAGAACATTCCAAATTGCTCATGAATTCACAAATATGACTGTAGTAGAAAATTTGATGGTTGTGCCAGGTAATCAAAATGGTGAAAGCTTGCTCTACTCATTATTAAATAGAAAAAAAATCAATGAAGAAGACGAAATCCTTAGGAACAAAGCCTTTGAAGTGCTTGAATTTCTAAAAATTGATCATTTAAAAAACGAATTAGCAGGTAACTTGTCTGGTGGTCAAAAAAAACTTCTGGAACTAGCAAGAACAATGATGGTAGATGCAAAAATAGTTTTTCTTGATGAGGTTGGAGCAGGCGTCAATAAAACATTATTGAATGATATTGCAGACTCAATACAGAGATTAAATAAAGAAAAAGGCTATACTTTCTGTATGATTGAGCATGACTTTGAATTAATTAGTAGACTCTGCGATCCTATAATCGTATTAGCAGAGGGATCGGTACTATTCAAAGGAACATCTAATGAGATTAGGAACAATGATGAGGTTATTGAGTCATATTTGGGTCGAGGTGTAAAAAAATAATGTATTTCTCTGCAAAAAATTTAACTGGTGGTTATGGTGGCGTAAATATCATTGAAGAATGTAGCTTTGAAGTTAATCAGGGTGAGATTGTATCAATTCTTGGACCAAATGGTGCGGGTAAATCTACAGCTATGAAAGCAATGCTAGGCATTCTGGAATTGAAGGAGGGGGAAGTAATTCTTGATGGGAAAAATATTACAAAATCAAAAACACAAGATCGCATAAAATCAGGAATTTCATTTGTCCCTCAAACTAATAATATTTTTACTGAACTAACTGTTCAAGAAAATCTTGAGATGGGAGCATTCTTAACTGATGGTGACATTAGTGCTCGTATTAAAGAAATGTATGACTTATTCCCTATTATGAGTGAAAAGCAAGATCAGTTAGCGGGAGAACTCTCAGGTGGTCAACGTCAACAAGTTGCGCTTGCAAGAGCACTAATGACCAACCCCAAGGTTTTAATGTTAGATGAACCAACTGCTGGAGTTTCACCAGTTGTTATGGATGAGATCTTTGAACATATATTAAATATTAAAAAACAAAATATAGCTGTACTGATGGTTGAACAAAATGCTAGACAAGCTTTGGATATATCAGATAGGGGTTATATCCTTGTTACCGGAAGAAATGCTTACGAGGGTAGTGGTAATTATCTTCTCAACGATGCTGAAATTAGAAAGTCATTTTTAGGTGGTTAAATGGATTTTTTAAACGCAATTGTACTTTTAACCAATTATATAATCGTACCAGCATTGACCTATGGGTCACAGCTTGCATTAGGGGCAATAGGTGTCACGCTTATATATGGAGTTCTTAGGTTCGCTAATTTTGCTTATGGTGATTTAATGGCTTTTGCTACTATGGTTGTTATATTAACTACTTGGTATTTACAATCATTAGGAATTACTCTTGGTTTTTTACCTACCGCAATACTAGCATTACCTATCGGAATAATTGCCACAATCATATTGAGCTTATTTTTTGATAAGACAGTATTCAAATATTACCGAAATAAAAAAAGTGAACCAGTAATACTTATTGTTGTCAGTATTGGAGTTATGTTTATTTTAAATGCGTTAGTAAGGATTATAATTGGTCCTGGTGATGTTATTTTTATGGATGGGGCAAGATTCATTATGAAAGCTGGTGAGTTCAAGAAAATGACTGGGCTGAACGAGGGGATAGCCTTGAAATCTACTCAAGTCATTACTTTCATTACCACAATTATAATATGTTCAATACTGTTTTATTTTCTCAATAAAACTAAAACTGGTAAATCAATGAGAGCATATTCAAATAATGAAGACCTAGCCCTGCTGTCAGGAATAGATCCAACAAAAATAATAATATACACTTGGGTTATTGTCTCAATACTTGCTACGATTGCTGGCACTCTTTACGGTTTAGATAAAAGCTTTAAACCATTGGCCTATTGGAATAATTTATTACCAATTTTTGCAGCAACTATTGTGGGAGGCATAGGTAATCCTCTCGGCGCATTCTATGGAGGTTTTGTTATTGCATTCACAGAGATTGGACTGACATATGCATATAAGAAATTTCTAGTATATCTATTGCCAGAGCAATTAGAACCTAGTTCATTAGTTCAATATATATCAACAGATTACAAGTTTGCGATATCGTTTGCGATACTTATAGTAGTTCTAATATACAGACCAAATGGAATATTTAAGGGGAAAGTTATTTGAGAAATAATCTTGATGTAAAACTTGCTTTTGGAGCCATGGCACTGCTACTTGTTATGGTTGGTTTTATGCAATCTTGGGGTGTTGCTCTAGCTATTCTCAATCTTTGCTTAATTTCTGCAGTGATGTCGATGGGTGTTAATATTCAATGGGGATACTCAGGACTAATTAATTTTGGTGTTATGGGTTTTTTAGCTATAGGTGGCTTTGCTACCATAATTGTCTCAGTCCCTCCGGTCACTGAGGCTTGGTCTGCAGGTGGATTTGGTATTATATTATCTGGTCTCATTTTGTTTATCTTAATTGCTGGAATTTTTTACGTTCATCAAAAATTCCAATCGAAATACAAAAACTATTTATTATTCTTTTTAGTAATTTCAGTCATACCAATCATGAAATTAGTTGCAGGACCATCAATTTCTGCAATCGAGTCTATTGATGCTGCGACTAGTGGTTTTTTGGGTGGTTTTGACCTACCAATAATTCTCTCATGGTTTGTTGGAGCTTTTTTTGCTGCAATAATAGCATTTGTTGTAGGTAAAGTCTGCTTAGGCCTCAGATCAGACTATCTTGCAATTTCTACACTTTTAATTTCGGGAATTGTTGTATCATATGTCAAACATGAAGAATGGCTTACAAGGGGCGTTAAAAATGTAACTGGACTCAAAAGACCAGCACCATTTGAGGTAGACCTTCAAAATTCAGATTGGTTTGTAAATTTTATTGAATTCTTATTTAAGGCAAGATTATCAAAAATTATAGATTTTGATGAAAAAGTTATTTTATTAAATGACTTAGTTATGACCTCATCAAGTATTTTTGTAAAACTATGTTTTAGCCTAATTTTCTCTATAGTATTGATTACGCTTCTAGTATTTTCAGAAAAAGCACTCAGATCGCCATGGGGTAGAATGATGAGAGCTATACGTGATAATGAAGATGCAGCAAAAGCTATGGGAAAAAATGTTGTAAAAAGACATCTGCATATATTTATAATTGGCTCTGCCATCATAGGTTTTTCAGGTGCAATGCTCGTTACCTATGATGGACTCTTCACACCATCAAGTTACCAACCATTAAGGTACACCTTCATAATTTGGGTTATGGTTTTACTTGGAGGAACAGGTAATAACTATGGCGCTATAATTGGAGCGTTTGTTGTATGGTTTATTTGGATTGAGTCAGCTCCATTTGCATTATTTGTGATTAATACATTGATGAGTGGCATTGATAATACAAATCAACTAAAAATGCATCTAATTGATAGCATCCCTTATTTTAGATATTTTATGATGGGGCTTGGTTTATTGGTAGTTATGAGATATAGACCAAAAGGCTTATTGCCTGAGAAGATTATAAAAAATTAAATTATCACCCCACATAATAAATGTGGGGTGATTTTATTTGAGCTATCTAGCGCCTACATTAACGAACTTACCGTCAACATAACCTTTTTCTAAGAATTGACCAAATGCTTCACCAACTTCAGTGAAGTTAACATCTGTAGCACCTTGATAGTTAATTGAATTACCAGCTCTTAGTAACCTTAAACCTTTAGCAAGTTCCCCTGCGTAGATTTTAGGTCCAGATCCGTTAGCAATTTTTTGAATATTATCTGCAATACTTCTACCATCAGTAGATCCATTACAACCACTAATATCACAATCACCAGCTTGCATAGCCAAGATTAAAAGAGCTGCAGCATCATATGACTCGCCAGCATAAACGCTATTTGGGTCTACGCTATTGGCTGATGCATATGCTTGGAATTTTTGGAATGACTCACCAAGAGATCCAGGTGTAGAACCCCAAGAACCATTTAGTTCATCGCCAAAAGCTTCTTCAAGTGAAGTTCCAATCATACCATCACCAAGAGCAAACTGATCAAATGAGCCCGCATCCAAAGTACCACGAATAATATTATTACCACCTTGATCAATATAGCCAAGTACTGCAAGTGCATCACCACCAGCGGCGGATAAAACACCAACCTCTGCGCTGTAGTCAGCTTTATCACCTTCATGAGCAATTTTCGCTGTTACTTCAATTCCCATTGATTCAGCTGCTGCTTCAAAAACATCTGCAAGACCAACTCCATAGTCATTATTAATATAAGTGATAGCAACACTCTTCACGCCTTTATCTGCAGTAATTGCTGCTAATACTTCACCGCCTCTGGCATCTGATGGGGCAGTTCTGTAGAATAAACCATTGTCAGGTTCAGTTGTTAAAGATGGCGAAGTCGCTGCAGGTGATATATTTGGAATACCATTTGGCATGCTAACATTTTGTGTTATAGCTTTTGTAACACCTGAGCAGTCAGCACCAAATATTGCAACAACACCCTCTGCTAACGCTGCTTCAGCTGCTGTTACAGCAGCTGCTGAGTCAATACATGTAGCATCACCTTTAACTAGTGTAATTGTTGATCCATCCATTAACTCACCTGAGGCATTAACTTCATTAAAAGCTAATTCAGCACCATCCACCATTGGCGGCACAAGTGATTCAAGAGGACCAGTAAAACTCATTATCATACCAACCTTAATCTCATTTGCTTGGGCAGTACCAAAACCAAATGTAACTAAGGCGAGTACAAATATAAAAATTCTAGACATAATATTCTCCCTTTAAAATAATTAACAACTTATTAAATAATAAAAATGGATAAATATCAATAAATTATCATTATTTGATCATGAACCGGCTTAAATAATTTTTAGGTGATTTTGTATAAAGATTTGATAAAAAAAAATTGTCACATAATTTTCATAGATAAAATTCAATCTATACATATTGATTCTTTATTTAGGGGAGATGAGGATGTATAAAAACACAATTGAAGATGTTATTCTTAATGGTTTGAATTCAGGACTCGCATACGATATTTCAGATTTTATTTTATATTTTATGAATAATCATAATAGTCAATTTGATAGAGATATTGAGAGGATAAAAAACTCGCTAGCAGAAGCTCAAATTGAAAGAACGCTCGATCAACCAATTTCAAGATATACAAATCAAACTTGTTATTGATGGTGGGCCCGGTAGGACTCGAACCTACGACCAATTGATTAAGAGTCAACTGCTCTACCAACTGAGCTACGGGCCCAAAAATAAATTATTTACTTCGCTCTTTGACTATTATAAGTCGGTTTAATGCACTTATATAAGCACGCGCAGAAGCAACTAGTGTATCAGTATCAGCACCTCTTCCTGTTGTAGAGATACCCTCATCTTCAAGTCGAACACTAACCTCTGCTTGTGCATCAGTACCTTCTGTAACGGCTTGTACTTGATAGAGAGGCAATGCGGCTTTATGAGGAAAGATGACTTTTATGCAGTTAAAAATTGCATCTACAGGACCATCACCAGTTGATTTATTATGTCTAATTTTACCATCAACTTCCATTTCAAGCTCGGCACTTTGTGGACCTTGTGTTCCAGCATGAACTATAAGAGACTTAAATTTTAATCTATCACTTGTACTTGAAATCTCATCATCTACAAGAGCCATTATATCTTCATCATAAATATTTTTTTTCTTGTCAGCTAGCGCTTTAAAACGTTCAAAAGCGTCCTGAAAGGCATTATCTCCTAATACATAACCTAAATCAGCCAACTTTTCTTTAAAAGCATGCCTACCTGAATGTTTGCCCATTACAAGAGATGATTCTTTCAAACCAATGCTTTCAGGGCTCATAATCTCATATGTTTGGCTATTTTTGAGCATGCCATCTTGATGGATACCAGATTCATGTGCAAATGCATTCTTCCCAACAATAGCTTTGTTATACTGAACAGGAAATGAGGTGATTGCAGACACTAATTTTGATGCTCTAAGGATCTTTGAAGTATCTATATTTGTTGAATATGGTAATGCGTCTGATCTTGTGTTGATAGCCATTACAACTTCTTCAAGGGCTGCATTACCAGCTCTCTCACCAAGCCCGTTTATAGTGCATTCGATTTGTCTGGCTCCAGCCTCAACCCCAGCAAGTGAATTAGCCACAGCCAAACCAAGATCATTATGACAATGGGTAGAGAAAATTACTTTATCAGCACCAGGCACCTTCTCAATCAGAGTCTTTATGAGGTTATTAAATTCTCTTGGAATTGCATAACCAACTGTATCAGGTATATTAATTGTAGTGGCACCATTCTTGATTGCAACTTCTACACATTTACATAAGAAATCAACTGGAGTTCGTGTCGCATCCATTCCAGACCACTCCACATCTTCAACAAGATTTCTTGCCTGAGTAACTGTTTTTTGGATTATTTCAAGAACTTCCTCTTCATTTTTCTTCATTTGATGCTGCAGATGTATAGGCGAAGTAGATACAAATGTATGTATACGACCTCTTTTTGCTTTTGATACAGCTTCACCAGCTCTGTTAATATCTTCGGGAATGGCCCTTGCAAGACCTGCAATGATAGAATTTTTTGATCTCTCAGCAATTTTTGATACAGCCTCAAAATCGCCATTTGATGCAATAGGAAAGCCAGCTTCAATAATATCAACACCCATCTCATCCAACAATTCTGCAACTTGAAGCTTTTCATCAAGTGTCATCGTAGCACCTGGTGATTGCTCACCATCACGAAGTGTGGTATCGAAAATTCTGATATGGTTTCCGTCTGCACTCATTTGCTAATTAATTCTTTTCTTTATCAACTAACTTTCCAGCTTTAATCCATGGCATTAAGTCACGTAACTTTTCACCCACCTCTTCAACAGGATGCGCATCGTTTAATTTACGGATTGCTTTGAATGTTGGTTGACCAGCTTTACATTCATTCATCCAATTTGTAACAAATTTACCAGTTTGAATATCATTCAATATCCTTTTCATTTCAGCTTTGGTTCCATCAGTTATCAACCTTGGTCCAGATTGATATTCCCCATACTCTGCAGTATTTGAAATAGAATAGTTCATGTTTGCAATACCGCCCTCATATATGAGGTCAACAATTAATTTAACTTCGTGCAAACACTCAAAATAAGCCATTTCAGGCGCATACCCTGCTTCAGTTAATGTTTCAAATCCAGCTCTTATTAGTTCAACAAGACCGCCACATAGTACAGCTTGTTCACCAAATAGGTCAGTTTCACATTCTTCTTTGAAAGTAGTCTCAATAATACCAGATCGACCACCCCCAATACCGCTTGCATAGGATAATGCAATATCATGTGCATTACCTGATGAGTCTTGGTGAACTGCCATTAAACATGGAACCCCACCGCCTTTTTGAAACTCTCCACGAACTGTATGACCAGGGCCTTTAGGCGCAACCATAATGACATCTAATTCTTTTGATGGCTCAATAAGACCAAAATGTATCGTTAGACCGTGAGCGAATGCTATAGCTGTTCCTGGCTTAATATGATCACGGATATGGTCCTTATATATATCTGGTTGTATTTCATCCGGAGCACACATCATGATCATATCCGCCCAAGCAGCAAGTTCTGATACAGACATTACTTTTAAACCATTATCTTTTGCCTTTTTTGCAGAGGATGATCCCTCTCTTAATCCGATAGCAATTTCAGTTATTCCAGAGTCTTTAAGGTTTAGAGCATGAGCATGCCCTTGACTACCGAATCCAATAATACCCACCTTTTTACTTTTTATTAGACCTAAGTCAGCGTCAGTATCGTAATAAACTCTCATATTAATTTCCCTATTTCTTATTGTTAAAATTTCTAAATTAATCTCTTATTCTATAGACTTATTCTAAAGATTTATAATGCATCTTTATTCAAAAGAAAATAAATTAAGTGTTATCCGCTCCTCTTTTAAGCGCTGCAACACCCGTTCGTGAAACTTCCGTTAAACCCACGCTTGACATTAAGTTAATAAAACGATCAATTTCACGGGTTCTCCCTGTTATTTGAAAAATAAAACTATCTAAGCTTGCATCTACTGTTTGTGCATCAAATGCTTCTGCTAGACGCAATGCCTCAAGTCTCTTATTACCTGTTCCCTTTACTTTTATAAGAGCAAGTTCTCTCTCGAGAGCTCCGTACTGTCCATATTGAGCAGTTAAATCACTAACTCTGTGAACAGGAACTAATCTATCAACTTGAACCTTAATTTTTTCTATGACACTTGGTGAGCCTGATGTCACAAGTGTTATCCGGGATAATTGGTTCTTACTTTCTGTTTCTGAAACTGTAAGTGAATCAATATTAAAACCACGTGCCGCGAATAGCCCAATCACCCTCGCAAGCACACCAGGTTCATCATCAACAATAATTGATAGTGTATGCTTTTCTTCATTTTCATTCACTTTGACAATGTCATAAGTTGAGGCAGGATTTTTTTCATTCATAATTCACACTTTCGTTTTAGTTTATACCATTATTTTTCCATCATCATCGATTGCATTTGATACTTGTTCATCTGAAACATCTTCACCAAGTAACATATCATTATGAGCTTTTCCTGATGGAATCATAGGAAAACAATTCTCAAGATTTGCGACCTGACAATCCATAATTACTGGACCCGGTGTCTCTATCATTTTTATGATTGCCTCATCCAAATCCTTTGGTTTTTTTGCAAGAATACCTGTAGCACCATAAGCCTGAGCAAGCTTTACGAAATCAGGAAGTGACTCGGAATAACTTTCTGAAATTCTATTCCCATGAAGAAGCTGTTGCCATTGTCTTACCATACCCATATAGCTGTTGTTTAAAATAAAGATTTTAGTATTCAACCTATATTGAACTGCTGTAGATAGTTCTTGAATATTCATCAAGATTGATGCATCACCCGCAATATCTATAACTAAGGATTCAGGATGCGCAACTTGCACTCCATTTGCCGCAGGAAAGCCATAACCCATTGTTCCAAGTCCTCCAGATGTTAACCATCTATTGGGTTCATTGAATTTATAGAATTGAGCTGCCCACATTTGGTGTTGCCCAACTTCGGTTGTTATGTATGTATCTTTGTCTTTTGTGAGTTCGTAAAGACGTTCAATTGCATATTGTGGCATAATTATATCAGAGTTTGCTTTATATTTAAGACAATTGACGGTCTTCCAGGTATCAATTTGGTCCCACCATTTTTGATATGTCGGAAACTTTTCAATATTACGATCTTTTATAATTTTTAATGCCTCAATAAGAAATTTGTTACAATCTGCAAGAATTGCAAGATCTACATCAACATTTTTATTTATTGAAGTCGCATCAATATCAATATGCACTTTCTTGGAATTTGGTGAAAATTGATCTATTTTTCCAGTAATCCTATCGTCAAACCTTGCACCCAAGCAAATCATTAAGTCACAGTCATGCATAGCCATATTCGCTTCGTATGTTCCATGCATTCCTAACATACCTAGCCAATTTTTTCCTGAGCCGGGATATGCGCCCAATCCCATAAGTGTTGAAGTAATTGGTATATTGGTCTTTTCAACGAATTTATTTAATAATTTTGAGGCATTTGGACCTGAATTTATCACACCACCTCCAGTGTAGAGGATTGGATTTTTTGATCTTTGGATCATTTCAATTACTTTACCAACTGCTTTGTGATCCACTGAGGTTGGCGGAGTATAAGTTTTATGAGTGATTTTTGATAAATTTTCATAATCACCTTCAGCAAACTGAATATCTTTTGGAATATCAATCAACACTGGACCTGGTCTACCTGATCTTGCTACGTAAAACGCTTCATGCATAATCCTTGGGAGATCTTTAATATCTTTAACTAACCAATTATGCTTTGTGCATGCCCTAGTGATACCAACTGTATCGGCTTCCTGAAATGCATCAGTTCCAATTAGATGTGTTGGCACCTGTCCACTAATACAAACTATTGGAATAGAGTCTAATAGAGCATCTGTTAGCCCGGTCACAGCATTTGTAGCTCCCGGACCTGATGTAACTATAAGAACACCAACTTTTCCTGTTGAACGTGCATAACCTTCAGCGGCATGAGCTGCTCCTTGTTCATGCCTTACAAGAATATGCTTAACTTCTTCTTGCTGAAATATAGCATCATAAATTGGCAGAACAGCTCCACCCGGATAACCAAATACAGTATCAACGCCTTGATCTGTAATTGCTTGAATTACTATTTCTGCACCACTAATATTTTTTCCCATTATACAAAAACCCAGTTAAATTTTTTTCAATATCCAAAATAAACATTACTTAAAAATAAAAAAGGGGCGTTTGCCCCAGTAAAAGTATCACCATCATGAGTCCAAAGTGAACTCAGGTGATACATAAGACGACCAGCAGTTTATTATTTAAGTAAATCATTAATTTTCCAAATTAAACATATATAATATATTACAAAAAAAAATTAATCAATTTTTTTGTTTCTGCTCAAAGAAAATATTTAGGTTCATCAATCCATTCCCAATCTATCATTTTTCTTCTAGCCCATGTCAGTTGTCTTTTTGCATATTTTTTTGTATTTGTAATAATTCTGTCATTAAGTATTTCAATAGAAATTTCTCCGTCTAGATAAGCAATGGTATCCTTTACACCAATTGCTTTCATAACGGGGTATGAGTTTGATATTTTTTGACTACTCAATAGATTTATTTCCTCATAAAGTTGGTTATTACCTATAATTTCTTTGGTTCTTTTTATTATGTTGTTATTAATAACATCTCTTGGTGGGCATAGATAAATCATTTTTGACAGAGATTTATTTATAATTGTTTTGCCAGGTAATGCTTGCCAGTCTTTAATTGATTTACCTGTACCATCAATAACTTCTAATGCGCGAGTAATTCTGGTCGTATCTGTTGAATTGATTATGGCTGCAGACTTTGGGTCTAACTTTTTGAGTTTATGAAATAATGCCTCCGTACCTTTTTGCTTTTTTATATCCTCCCATTTTGATCTAGTTTTAGCACTAATCTGAGGTATTTCAGAAATTTCGCCAAATAAACCTGAGAAATACAATCCTGTTCCGCCTACAATTACAGGAGTCTTATCAATTTTATTTAAAGAATTTATTAGAGGCTCAATATCGCCAACCCATTCACCGACTGAATATCGAATTTTTGGATCAATATACCCATACAGAAAATGTGGAATCATGTCCATATCCTTATTTGATGGTCTTGCTGTGATTAATGAAATTGTATTATATATTTGCATAGAGTCAGCATTGATAACAACTCCGCCAATTTTTGTTGCAATATCCATGGCTAATTTTGATTTACCAGATGCTGTTGGACCTGATATAAGAATTGAGTTATAATTTGACATCTACCGTGATCTCTTAATTAATGGAAAAATGAAAAAAGTACTTACCATTGTATCTAATGAAAATAATATAATATCAAATAATAGTTTTGAAGCAATTCAAGACTTGATAAACACAAAGACAACAAATACGTGGTTAAAAAGAGAGTTGGCGTGCGACCTACACTTTGAAGACAAAACAGCAAAAATAGATCCAAACTTATTCATATACCTTGATCAAAACAAGTTTGATTGGGCAATTCAGGAAACTCTGAATAGAAATAAAAAACTTTTCCTATCTGATATGGACTCAACAATCATCAAACAAGAATGTATCGATGAATTGGCTAATTATGCTGGTGTGGGCGAAGAGGTTAGTCTAATTACAGAAAAATCAATGAATGGTGAGATAAGTTTCACAGAAGCATTTGTTGAAAGAGTAAGTCTATTAAAGGGTATGGATGTTAATGTGCTAGATAAAGTTTACTTAAATATTGAGCTCAATGATGGAGCCGAAATACTTCTTAAAAATCTTTGTAAGCGGGATATATATACAGTTCTTGTATCAGGTGGCTTTACATACTTTACTGATAAATTATCAAAGAAACTTGGCTTTAGTGAGAACTATGCAAATAAGCTTGAAATTCTAGACAACATAATCACTGGAAAGATTTTACCCCCAGTCATAGATGGTAAAGCAAAAAGATACATCTTAGAAAAGATTACTCAAAAGTTGAATATTAATAGACATGATGTGGTTTCTGTTGGTGATGGTGCAAACGATGTTGAGATGATTGGTAATTCAGCACTTGGCGTTTCATATTATGGAAAAAATATATTAAAAAATAGAGCAAACGCGCAGATTAACAATACAAATCTATCGAGCATCTTATTTTTTATCGGCCTAAAAGAGGCCGATATTATATATTAGTCGTTTGATACTTTTATTGGAAAAACTCTTATCATATTTTGACCGCGTATGGCTTTAATTAGCATTAGGTCTCTATCAGCTCTACGATATTTTTCTATGATTCTTACAAGTTGATCCACACTATACAAGTCTTGCTCATTTATAATATTTATAAGATCTCCTTCACGAAGCCCCCTTCTAAAAGCATCTGATTGTGTATCAATTTCTGTCACAACTAGTCCCTTTTGCTTATCATTCAAATTATATTTATTTGATAAATCAGTTGAAAGTGTACTTAAAGAGAATCCTAGATCTAAGTTTGTTGAGCTGTTTGTATTTGTTTCTGAGTCATCTTCGATTGATGCAATTATGTCACCTTCATTAAGCCTATCAATGACGACATACTTTGTTATAGACTTATTATTCCTCCAAACTTCAACTTTTACTTTTTTCCCAATTTTTGTTTCAGCAACAATTCTGGGTAATTCTCTCATAGTGTCAATAGGTTGATTATCAAAATTAAGAATCACATCACCAGATTTAATGCCTGCTGGCTTTGCGGGACCACTTTCATCAACTGCAACAACCAAGGCACCACTCGATTCATCTAATCCTAAGCTTTGTGCGATATCATCTGATACCTCTTGAATTCGAACACCTAACCATCCGCGTCTAGTTTCTCCATATTCAATAAGTTGATCTATGACAGATATTGCTGTCTTAGAAGGAATAGCGAATCCAATACCAACTGACCCACCTGTAGTAGATATAATTGCAGAGTTTATGCCAACAACTTTACCATCAGCACTGAATAATGGCCCACCACTATTACCTCTGTTGATTGCTGCATCTGTTTGGATAAAGTTATCATATGGACCTGATCTTATATCTCTGTTTTTGGCTGATACAATACCTGCTGTGACAGTTCCACCTAATCCAAAAGGGTTCCCTATAGCCATAACCCATTCCCCTACTTTTATACTATCTGAGTCACCAAATTCTAAAGCTAACAATTCTTGCCCTGGCTCTGGATCAATTCTGAGCACTGCTAAATCTGTTTTAGTATCTTTACCTAAGAGCTCAGCTGGTAAAACAATTCCATTTGAAAATATTACATCTATTTCGTCTGCATTTTGTATTACATGAGCATTTGTTAAAATGATTCCTTCACCATCTATTACAAATCCTGAGCCCAAAGAACTGGG